>BNJU01003501.1_pt1 | contig 234659 bp, 237 predicted proteins | sample 8539281 | NCBI WGS metagenome assembly BNJU01 (sample SAMD00202456, study PRJDB9452) | human saliva metagenome | isolation source: human saliva | place: Japan
AAACTCGCTCGTTTCCAAGTCGTAACCCATTTATCCATTATTCATTCTTATTTTTATTGGTTATCTGAAAGATACAAATATCTTGAATCTTTTTCTGGCGTAGTCTGTGGCAATGAGCATCTTCGCCCTTTCCTCACTCTCGCTCAGCGGTGCACGACCTAAGATTGTGGCATCCCCTTTCTTGGCAAACTCCATCAACTTACCGATGAACTCTTCCTGTTCAGGTGTCGGCGGAATGTTATGCAGTATCTCGTTTTTCTCCGGTCTGTCAATGCCTATGTCCTTTGCTGTGCGGTAATCGCAAATCTCCGCATAGAACGAGGCAAGTTCGGGTACCTTGATGAAGGTTCTGAAACGTTCCTTCTGAATAATCTCATTCGTGATGGAAAACTCATAGTCGGTGGACTTCTTGGCAAATACCGCTGCCCATGCGTCAAAACTGTTGATGCCCTGCTTTTCCAAGGCTTGCGGGCGCAAGTATTTGAACAAAAGATAAAGTTCGGTAAGACTGTTGGAAATGGTTGTTCCCGAAAGGAATGTTGCTCCCAAGTCCTTGCCCGACCGCTCCTGTATGGTGCGAATGGCAAAGAGCATATTGAGCGCACGCTGCGAGCCATCCGGATTGCCCAAGCCCGACACTCTGTCGTGGCGAGTGTTGAACATCAGGTTCTTGAATTGGTGGCTCTCGTCCACAAAAAGGTGGTCAATACCCATCATCTTGAAGTCCACGGCATCGTCCTTTCGCTCGGCAATGCTGTCTTGAATGCCCTGCAACTTGGCTTCCAAGGTCTGCTTTCGCTTCTCTAAACCTTTGAGCATAGCACGGGATATGTCCGCTCCCTGCATACGGAGCACTTCAAGGTTTTCTTCCACAGAATCTTTTTCTTTCTGCAAAATCGCTTCTTGTATCTCCAAAGCCTGCGGTATCATGCTAAACTGCTCATGCGTAAGGATAATGCAGTCCCAATCATTGTTCTTGATGTCGTTAAAAATACGCTGTCGATTCTGCTTGCTGAAATCGTTCTTGCCCGGATAGAGAATCCTTGCATTTGGATAAGCCTTGCGGAACGTGTCGGCAATATCGAAAACGTTTGCCTTCAGACCGATAATCATCGGCTTGTTCACCAAGCCCAATCGCTTCATCTCATAGGCAGCCGTACACATGATAAGCGTCTTGCCCGCTCCGACCTCGTGGTCGCAGATACCACCTCCATTGGTCTTCAGCATCCACACGGCATCTTTCTGACTCTTGTAAAGGTCAGGTATGCCCAGTCTTTTAAGGTCGAGGTCGGGAAACGACTGATGCGTACCGTCGAAGTTAGGGCGCACAAAGCAGTTGAAAAGACGGTTGTAACGGTCAGAGAGCTGCTCCTTGAACGTGTCGGGCGTACGTCCGAGCCAATCCACAAAGCCTTGTCTGATTTCCTCAATCTTGGCGTTCGCCATCTGTATGGCGTGCCCGTCCCGTACTTTAATGGTCTTGGTTTCTCCTGTGATCTTATCCGTCACTTCCTTACTCTTGTTGATGTCGGGAATGGTATTGTGAAGTGCGTGCTTCATCAGGTTGATGCCGTCATAACGGCGAAACTCTCCCTGTACGGCATATTTGTGCCAGATATTGGCATTCTTTCGGTCGCAGACAAGCGAATACTCGTCCATATTGGAATGATAGGACACGTTAATGTCCGTCTCGAAGAACTCCGAGGCGAACTTGCCATATACTTTGGCAGGTATCCATCGTTCACCAAGGTTGAAGTCCAAGTCGGCAAAGGGAATGGGCGTGGGCGTGGCGGCACGCAGGGCAGTCAGACTCTGTTTCGCTTCCTCATGCTCTGGATGATCCAAGAGCCACGACTCGATACGCTCCGCCTTTTCAATCACGTTGCCTGAAATGAACTTGTCGGCTACCTCATAGCTGTCCTCTTCGGGATTGTAGAAGATGCGTCCTTCCAAGGCAGAAAGCATATCGCTCTCTTCCATATCGGGAAGCAAAGAACTCATATAGTCAAGTTCCACCGTGCCGTATTTGTTGAGTGATGCGCCCAATGCCTCCATCGGGTCTGCGGCAATGGAAAGCTCGGAGGTGGAGAAAGCCGTCGGATGGTCGAAAATATCCGCCTTGATGTACTTGCCGTTCTCGGAGCGTTCCAAGAACAGCATTTCCACTCCGGTGGCATCCATCTTGATGACATCGGTGTTTACTTTCTGGTTGAAGCATCCCCAACGCACTACATAGCCGTCATAAAGTCGATTGAGTTTCTCACGCTCTTCCTTGTCCTCCGCTTGGTTGTTCGCCTCATAATCATAGAGTCGGTGATAACTCTCCCTAATCTCAATGTATGCTTTCAGCCGTGAGAGCTGGGCAAAGGGCAAGTCCATCGGGATTGAAGGTAGGGATGCCGTTTCAAGTCAGAGAGAAAACCGACCTGTCCTTTCTGCACGACAATAGAGCCGTCCCTCAGATGAGAGTCGGGCGATGAGAGAAAAGGACGCGGTGAAGCGTCAAACTCTTTCTTGACTTCTGCTATGGGCTGTGGCTTACGAGGCTCGGCTTCCTCCATAAAGTCAAAGAGCGAGGGCTCTCTGACGGGAGCTGATGCAGTTTTCTTGTTTCTGCGGGGACTGGTGGGTGTACTTCTTGTCGATTTAGGTTGCCTGCTCGCAGAAAGCGGTTGGTTATCGCTGACCTTCTTTTGTTGAGCAGCCTCTTTGATTTCATTATTTACACGGGCTACATCTTGTGTCCAAAGACTATACTCTTCTGGGGCAAACAAGAGTTGCTCCGTTGTTTCTGTCTCGATGGTGCTATCCATAATCGGATGATGGTCTTCATCAAAGAATACCGTCTGTCCGTTCATTTCACGTGGGGCTTCCACGTCCGTGCGAATTTCACGGCTTGCCTGCTCATATTGCCTTTGAAGGGTGATTACGGGGACACCTTCGGGAGCAGGTTCGTTTTCAGGCTCTATTGTTGGAAGTACCTGTGCAGCTTGTGCTTCTTTTTTTGTCTCTGCTTCGTCTCTTGCTTCATCTCCCACTATCTTATTACCATCTTCGACCTTCTCTTGGGGTTGAGTGCCTTCCTGCACGGGTCTCAGAACTTCCTGACGGCTTTCATCCTTGCCTTCCTCAATGATAGGTTCTTTGGTGTATTGTCCTCTGACAATCTCTTCCAGTTCCGCAATCTCGTGCAACTTTGTGGGTTTGAAGTATAAGTCCCGCTCAATACCCAAGCCTTTGACCTTTACTTCCTCCATTTCTTTGAGGGACATATACCCAAGTTCCCAGCCATAGCCCATCGTTACGGCACCGAAGCCGATGCGCTCTTTGGGGTCGTATTCCAGCATATAGGCGGTATAGGCTCCCATCGGAAAGAAATAGCGAGCGTATGCCGTGCGGTCGCCAATGAGCTGTTTTTCCGTTGCATAGAGCTTGGGAAGTTGCTTCTTGGTGCTGTCGGGCATCAAATTGTAGGCATTTTCTTCTTCTTTTTTCTCTTCTCCTCTTTCTCCTCCTTATCCTTGGACTTTCCTGTAACATGAGGTGTTTCTTCTGTTTTTTTATGCTTTTCTTGCACTTTTCTGCACCATCTTGTCCACCTGTACCTGCCATTCCTCCTCGGTCATGGGTATGCCGGTTTCATAGAGTTTACGATCGAAACGCTGCTCCACTTCCAAAGAGAGTTGTGTACGCAGGCTGTCAGCCATATCCTCGATACTGCCGTCAAACGTATATTCCCAAGCAGGCTTGCCGTAAGGGATCCGTACCCATCTGTCTGTCTGTGGCAATCGTGCGGTGGGAAATATCCTTCCATTCGCCCTCAAAGAGTGAGTTATGATTGAACGCAATAGAAAAGCCGTCGCCTTTGGGAACAGAGGCGGTTTGTACAAACTGCTGCTCGATGCCCTCACCAATTTCCTTGCCACTCTGCTTTTGCAGCACAATGAGGTCGCTGCCCACATCCGTACCTGCATTCTCGGAGAACATGCCCGAAGGCAAACGGATAGCGGAGATAAGTCGGCTGTTCTGCATGAGGTAACGACGGATAGCTTCATTCTTGGGGCTGTCCAATACGCCCTGCGAGGTAATAAATGCAAGAAGTCCGCCCTCTTTGATAGTGTCCAGCCCTTTTCACAAAGAAATAATTGTGAATGGTTCTGGTGGATTCCCGTTTAAGGATATTCTCCCCTTGCTATAACTACGGTCATAAACCATAAAGTCGCCAAAGGGGATGTTGCTGGTGATAAGGTCGTACTTGTCCTTGTCTTCCAGTTCTCCGATGGCTTCAAAGGGTTCTTGCCGAACAAAGATATTGTCCTTGCCGTAAGGATGAAGGGCTTGTGTGATGCGTGCCGTCAGCAGATCTTTTCTCCATAGCATCGACCATACCGGCACTTTTGGCAAAGGTTTCGGTAAAGGCTCCCATACCTGCGGAAGGGTCCAGGCATCGTCTTACTTGCACATCGGTGGCACTTAGGGCATCGGCAATGGCGGAGACGATACGGGTGTCGGTATAGAAGGAAGTCAGTACGCTTGCCTTGATGCTCTCCCAATAGCGTTTGGCTGTGTTGGCATCGACGGCATCACGGTAAATCATCTGTTTGAGTCTTTGGGTCGGCGCGAATAGGTTTTGCTCCGATGCACTCCAATAACGAAGGTCATCGGGATTATCACAACGGTTTCAAAGACGCATTTCAGACCACCGAAACCTTGATAACCTCTAAGCAAGACTTTTTCGGCATCGGTGGCTTCACGACGTTCTTTTTCTAATCGAAGGACCACACGGATGGCTTCCGTGTTGCCCTCCAAGACAGCTTTCTTATTGTATGCCATAGTTTTTCTGTTTTAAGATGGAGAGGAATTAGTCGGGAGATTATTTCAGTCATATAGAATTTTTCCTATCTCCCGACTAATTTATTTTATCTCCGAGTCTGTGTAACTATCTCCCTCGTGCTTTTCCTTTCTTTCCTTCAAACTCAAAGGAGGTGGTATGGTCTTCGCCCAGAACAAGACGTGCGTTGAACTTTTTGCCAGCCTTACTCGTCAATCCTTTGAGAATGGGCGTTCGCCCGGTGGTTATCAAATCACGGATATTGTCTTCGGAAAGGAACGTGCCGCAGATTTCTCGGAAGATGCGGAAGTCGCAGCCCTCATGCCTGCATTTGGCAATCTTGGCATAGATGCCCACACTCTCATTACCGCATTTGGGGCAGCGGTAGGTGGGATAGGCTTTCTGCACCTGTGGAGCAAGGGCAAGAAGTTCCTCGCAAATAGTCTCCACGTAGGAGTTGATGCCTTGCGCGAACTTCTCGGGCGGCATCTGTCCTGCCTCTATGGCGGCAAGGGTCAGTTCCCACGAGCCTGTCATCTCTGCATTGGCAATCCGTTTGTCCTTGACAATCTCATAGACTGCCAAGCCTTTCTCTGTCGGAACTATCGTTTTCTTTTCTCTTCGGATATATTCACGCAAAATGAGCGTTTCGATGATGTTGGCACGGGTAGCGGGCGTACCGATGCCGCATTCTGCCATCGCTCTTTTACTTTCTGCATCTGAAACTTCTTTACCAGCATTCTCCATAGTGGAAAGCAAACGTTGCTTCTGTATAAAGCGGTTTTGACTTGGTTTTGTGTTCGGTAATCTCTGAAGAAAGCAGTGGTAACACCTCGTTTTCTGTCAGGTTGGGCAATACGGATAAGGTTTGTTCTTCATCTTCCTGGCTTTTTTCTACGTGCATGCTCAGTACCTTGCTGCACGGCTTTCCATCCCAAAGAAATGCTTCGGCACGCTTTCCAAATGAAGGTGTTTGTACCGTCCGTCAGTTCCACCTGCATCCTCTCTTCCTCCGAGTCGGGAGAGAAGGCTTCGATGAAACGATGGACTACCATTTGGTAGATGGTCGTTTCATCTGCCGATAGTCCCGATGGAGTTTCACCCGTAGGGATGATGGCATGGTGGTCGGTTACCTTGTCGTTGTCCACCGAGTGGCGGTTGAGCGGTGTCGGAAGTGCAGTGCCTATCTTGCCAAATAAGTCGGGTACTTCCTCGAAAACGTCTTCACTGATGTATCGGCTGCCTGTGCGGGGATAGGTCGTGATTTTCTTCTCATAGAGGCTTTGTGCGATTGAGAGGGTCTTATCTGCTGAAAAGCCGTGCTTTCGGTTGGCTTCCTTCTGTAGGGAGGTAAGGTCGAACAAGAGGGGTGGCGACGTGTGTCCCACCCGTCTTGCGACCGAAGTAACGGTAAGCCGGCTCTGTTCGCGAAGCATGGCGAGAGCGGACTGTGCATCGGCTTCATTCTCAATGCACTATCGCTCACGGCTTTCAGCGATATGCCCTCTTTCTCTGCTGCTACGGAGAGTTTCCAATAAGGGACGGAAGAAAAATCACGATTCTCTATGTACCGACGGCAGACCATTGCGAGTGTCGGGGTCTGCACCCGTCCCAATGAGTAACCGCCTTTGCGTGCAATGGACAGGGCACGGCTGGCATTGATGCCCACAAGCCAATCGGCTTCGCTTCTTGCTTTGGCAGAATGATAGAGATTGTCATACGCAGTTCCTGCCTTGAGATGGGCAAGTCCTTCACGGATGGCTTTGTCCGTGAGTGAGGAAATCCAAAGTCTTTCAAAAGGCTTGTGGCAGTTCAAGTGCTGATAGATATAGCGGAAGATGAGTTCACCTTCACGCCCGGCATCGGTGGCTACGATGATGCGGTCGGCACTGTCGAAAGCAACCACGAATGGCTTTGAGCTGCTTTGAGTGCTGCGGGGGCTGACGTGTACTCCTTGTCCTTTCGCACTTGTCGCACGATAAGCCTGAAAGGATTTGGACGGATGGGTAGGTCTTCGGCTTTATAGGCTGCAAAACCGTAGGCTTCGGGCATGGCAAGGGTGATGAGGTGTCCCATCGCCCAAGTAACAAGATAGCCGTTACCTTCCAAGTATCCGTCCTGCTTGCCATTTGCCCCTACGATACGGGCTATATCTCTGGCTACCGAGGGTTTCTCGGCAATAATACAAGTAATCATAGTTAGGTTTGGTTTTAAGGGTTACATCTTACGTCCACGGCGCTGCTGTTTCTTCTCGTCCTGCTTCTGCTTTTGGGCGGCAGTGGGCTGTGTCTGCCCGGACTTTAAGGGCTCGTTCACGTTCTTGGTGGCTTCGTTGGTCTTGCCTTGGTTGTTCACTGCAACCTGTGTTTTGTGTTCTTCGGCTACGGCTACCACCTTTTCCTTGCCGGTTTCCTGCTTCTTGTCAGGGTTCCACTTGTAGAAACGTGGGCGGTTCTGTTCCTTGTCCATCTTGACATAGGCATTAAAAGGTTGCCCTTCCTTGTCCACCATATTCTTCAGATAAAGCGTGCGACCGCTGTCTAATGCTTCACGCTGCTTGTCGGAGAGTTCCAAACCACAGAGCTTGCGTGGTGCGCCTTGTTGCTGCGTGTGCTGCTGTCGCTCCTTCAAGCCTTGCTTGTTCTCGAAGATAAACTCGATGCCTTTCTTCTCAGCATTGACTTGCAGAGTGGCATTGAAGGACTTACCACTCTTGGCGGTCATTCCTTCCACTTTCACGGCTTTGCCCTCTACAAGGCCTTTGTACTGCGCATCAGAAAGTGTAACACCCTTGATTTCTTTTGGGATATTCACACGGTCGGCACGCAGGGCAATAAGTTCATTGGTCTGTGGGTCTATGGAAACGTATGCGGCAAATGGGTCACCATTCTTGGGCGTAATCTCGATGGTCTTGCCAAGGTTGCCCGTTGCAAGGAGTAGTTCTTTCTCTTCATTAGAGAACTTGTGTCCCATATAGGGGAAGTCGAGCTGTGGCTCCTTGCGAAGCGGGTGAACTGCCAATCCGATGTTACCCTCGCCATCTGTACGGAATGCCAAACGGGCATCGGTGTAGATGGTGGTATCACCAATAGGTATGGCTATCGTTATAAGATTGCTCTTCTGCCAGCCAAGCATCTTTACCAATTCTCCGCTCTGCTCCAACCGCTCACGGGTAAGTCCCTAGGTTGTCGAGCTGCTTCCAATCAATCTTCGACTCGTCAATGGCAGTGGCATTCTTCTGCTTGGGCAAGAAATCATCAAAGCGCACCTGACTGTCTGCCAACTGCTGCTTGTTCTCAGGCTTCTCACGGTTCTGAAGCATGGTGTGGAGCGATGCCACGCCCTGCTCCACGTTATTAGCTACTACCTTGTAGAGTCCGAAACAGGATGGCTCATTAAACTGCTTTGAGGAAAGTTGGTCATGAAGTTCTTCAGCAAGCCGTCCTTATTGTTGAATTTCAGAAAGGCAGTTTGATGCACGTCTTTGGCTTCCGTTGTTTGGAGTTTGCCCTTTGTCGTCAATACCTGAAACTACAGAGAGCTTTTCCTGCCTCTTTCTCGTTCTTCACTTCCGTGCGGTCTTCTAATACCAACACATAGTTTTCATTGTTGTTCGATTCCATAAATCATTGTTTTTAAGATGAATAAATCATTATCGAACAGCAAAAATTAAAGCAATAATATTTATATTATAAGGCACAGGGAGAAACTGGGAGAAACAATGAATTTAAAGGATTTTTATTCTTCAAATGAAAAATATTTCACATATAAATAGGTATTGAAGAGCAGATCTTTCAGCCAAAAAAATCACTCTTTTTGAGTATTGATATTGCTATGTTTTTATCCGTAACTTTGCAACAAAAAGAATGAACAGTTTACGCGACTTGTTAGAAAATGCAGCTAATAAGGCTCCACAAAAAGGAATTTTTGTAGTAAAACCATAATGTGGGAGATATATTTATTTCTTATACAGAATTAGCAGAGAAATCAAGGAAGATAGCATATATACTAAATAGCTACTATGCAATACAGCCCAAAAGTAAAATAATAATTTCAGCAGTAAAGTCGGAAGACTTTATTGTGCTATTTTAGGGGATGCGTATTCGCTAACTGCGTACCCGTACTTATGCCTTCTGTTCAATTGAATAATAAAGAATCTATTGACTTTGAACGATTCAAAAATGCCCAAGAAGTTATAGGTGAGGCTTTTTAATTTCAAGTGATTTCAATTTATGCAATGCTTATCAGAAAAATAATGCTATTTATATAGAAGACCTTCTAAGACAGATGGAATTGGTAAGCAATTGTGAAATGAGTTTGCCCAATATTTTTAAAAAGAAGAGTTGTGTGTAATACAATTTTTCGTCAGGAAGTACAGGAAATCCTAAGGGTGTTATGCTAAGTTGTGATAGGATTATAGCAAACATCAAAGCAAAAAACCTTTGCAGATCATATTATAAAAGGAGATAAACTTATTCACTGGATGCCATATTTCCATGATTATGGGTTATTCGGTAATCACTTAACTTGTGTGTACAATTGTATTACCGAAGTTAAAATAGAGCCTTTTTCTTTTTCTAAGAAATCCAACCGTTTTTTTATTCAAAAAAATAGTACAATATGATATTACTATCTGTGGTGGAACAACTCCGTCTGGCTTAGAACTCCTCTCTAAAAAGGTTAAAGATAAAGAGCAAGAATTAAAAGATATTGACCTATCCCATATAAAGACCTTGTCTGTTGGAGCAGAAATGGTACCACCTAATTTATATTCAAGATTAGAACCGTTATTTAAACTTGGTCTCCGTCAAGAGGCCTATATCCCATCATATGGAATGGCTGAAACAACATTGATTGTTTCGGCGTGTACACATGGACACGGAAACAGAACCATAAAAATTGAAAGGGATGCTTTCTACGATGGGATAATCAAACATTGTAATAATGACGCTCCTTTTTGCGAGTTTACAAGTGCTGGAACCGTACTTCCTGGTTTTCAGGTGAGAATCGAGAAAGATGGTATATCGCAGGGAAATATGCAGATAGGAGAAATTCAAGTAAAGGGGGATTGCGTCATGATGGGATATTATAATGACAAAAAGTCAACAGATGCAGTTTTCAAAGAAGGCTGGCTATGTACAGGAGACCTTGGATTCTTTGACGCCAATAATATTCTATATATTGTAGGACGTAAAAAGGAGGTCATCATTGTAAATGGGCAGAATTACCATCCGTTCGATTTGGAAGATTCCATTATAAGAAAATTCTCTGGGGAAATCGAAAAATCAGTTTTGACTTCCTATTACTCAACGAAAACAGAAAAAAAAGTAGTATTGCATTTCTTCACATTGTATAAAAAAATATGACAGAGACATCTGTTCAGCAATTAGTGGAGAATGTTAACAGTTTTATTGCCAACATTGCAGGATTTGCTCCATCATATTCTATCCACATAAAGAAAAGGAAATATACAGAGAACTTCAAGCTCAAAGATAAAGCGGAGATCCATGGCATTGGCTTTTGAAAAAGGAATGTATAATAAATATATTATTAATCTTATGGATAATTCAATGGAAAAATTATGCGTTAATATTGAAAGAGGTGTGGAAAGAAGTCTTACATGTGGAAAATATACAATTAGATGATAATTTCTTTAATCTGGGAGGAGATTCCATTAGAAGTATGGTAGCGGTCTCAAAAATAGAGAAGGCTTTCAATGTTAAATTAGAGAATAGTTTCTTCTACCAGTATTCTTGTATCAATGCTCAAAGCAAATATTTGGAAGCACACTTTTCAAGTAAAATGGAAGCTCCACTTAACGAATACGAATTATTAATTAAGGAATTTTGCTGTGAGGAGTTAAATGTTCCATTTTTGAAACTGCAATATACCGACAATCTGATAAATAGAGCTCAGTCCTTTGCACAAGTATATCACCTTATGCAACGGTTAACCGAAGTCTTTGATAAGATAACATTTGAGGATATTAAAGAGAAAACGAATATACGCGATATTGCAAAGGTCGTAAAGGAGCATTATGTTGTATCTGAAAGGATGCCTTTCCCATTAATGGACTTTCAGGAAACATTGTTTTATCATAATAAAAGTTTTATTCGCAATGAACCAACAGGACTTAGTTGTTATATTATATGTAGAACAAAGTTCAGAGGAATGTTTGAATTGGGATGTTGGAATAAAGCATTGAACGATATTATTCGGCATCATCCTTTATTACATTCCATCCTTTATGAAGAAGCTAACGAGCCAGAAATGGTTACATTGCCTACATATTCAACTTTCGAGTGCGGATATGAGGATATAACCAATATGAGCAAGGAAATGCAAGAAACTTTCTTTGCTCAAAAAGACATAGAGAGTCATGATTATAGATTCGACCTTAAAAAATTCCCCCTATTTTATTGTAATGTTTACAAAACGGGGGATAACGAACATGAGGTTTTATTCCATATAGACCATCAAATTATTGATGGATATAGTTTTTTCCATTTTTTACAAGAGTTGTTGTCTAATTATGATAGACTTCTAAGTGGCGAAAAAGTAATTGCAGAGAATGAAAAGGGCTTATCTTTCTTTGATTATGTTTTTATTGAGAGAGGTAGAAGAAAAACTTGGCGTTATCAGAATGCAATGGATTTTTGCTCTGAAAGTCTTTAAGGACTTACCAGAAAAGATAATACTCCCAACGAAGCAACGTCCTTCTATGGTGAAAGATGTACATTTTCGAACATTGCATACAGAGTTAGATGGGGCAAAAATGAACAGATTGTTAAATCACATCCATAATACAGCAGGTATTTGTTTAAATTCCTTACTCATGGCTTGCTATTTTAAGCTAATGAATTTATGGTCTGGTCAAAATGACATCATCATTAATATGCCTGTATTCAATAGGGAACAGCATCTTCCTACTTCTAAGAGTGTTATTGGAAGTTTTTGGATATATTCCCTGTTCGCATACACACTCATCCACAAGAGTCCATTGTTTCCATAGCACGAAACATTGAACGCTATGTACGTACTATGCTGAAATATCCAATTTCTTCTATAGAATTATCAAGAAGAATTGCAGAACAGGAAGGCCTTAAACAGGGTTCGCTGAGTCCTATCATTTTCAGCAATTCTATAAATATGCTTCCTAAGGGAATTAGTCATTCGACTAAGAACTTCACTATCGATCCCCCAAAGGTGCAGACAGGTGCTCCTGGCACATATATAGATTTGGTTCTGTACACTTGGGAAGACAAATGGTGTTTGGACTGGAACTATCTTATGGAATTATTTGATCCGCAATATATTTTGCTTCTATCCCAACAATATACTAATATGGTTTATCAACTTGTTGATGCTATAAATTCTTCTGAATTCGAGAGTATAGTAGCTTCAGATATTCTGCCTGTTCCCTATTTACAGATGTTGAAAGACAACAACAAAACAGAGCATGAATATTCTAAAAAGCCTATACATGAGCAAGTTTATCAGACAGTATGCAAATACCCAACAAGAGAAGCCATTTCGTGTCAAAACAAGTCTCTCTGCTATGAGGATTTTTGGGAAAAGAGCTAATCAGATGGCTCACTTTTTACGTTCACTTGGTGTAGATAGGCATTCACATGTAGTTCTCTTATTGAACAGAACAATTGAGTTACCCGTGGTACAATTGGGTATTTTACTTGCTGGCGGTGCATATGTTCCTATAGATCCATCATATCCGTCAGACAGGATAAAGTATATGATAGATGATTGTGGGGCAAATGTACTTATAACTCAAGGGGCACATGCAAAGATTATAAATCAAGCATACACGGAAAAAATTAAACATTGTGTTTTGTTAGAGGATACTCATATTTCCTTGCCCACTGCATATTGCCGACATACGAAGGAAGACATTATGAAATTTCCAACCAAAAACATCGAGTTATGTAATACATCAGAAGACTTGATTTATATAATTTATACATCAGGTTCTACTGGACAGCCTAAAGGTACGATGTTACGACATAGGAACGTTTCTAATTTCTTCAATTACGAGAAGGAAGCTTTCAACATTAATTCAGATAGCAGGTTCGCTTTAATAACGTCATATTCATTTGATATGACTGTTACGTCAAATTGGTTGCCATTTATGACAGGAGGATCTTTGCATATTCTTTCCGATGATGAAACTAAGAACGTAGAGACACTTCTTTATTTCCTTGAGAAAGAAAAAATTAATGTATTAAACGTCACGCCCTCTCATTTTTCTATGCTTGTGAATGCTATGGACTTTTTGGAGCGTCCTGTAAAACTTTCAGAGCAAATGACCATACTTCTCGGTGCAGAGATTGTCAACGTTTCGGACATCAACAGATGGTTGGAACGTTATCCCTTACATCAATTTATCAATGAATATGGACCGACAGAAACGACGGTAGCTTCTACATTTTATAGGATTCCTATAGAAGCAGATGGACAATGCCATCTTGACACAGTGCCCATAGGTAAACCTATTTACAACACACAGGTTTACGTCTTGAATGATGATATGAAGCAGACTCTTCCCAATGTGCCCGGTACGCTCTATATCGGAGGACAAGGTGTGTCTTGTGGATATTTGGGCAAAGTTGAAAAAACGAAGGCGGCATTTGTTATCAATCCTATTAGCCATAAAGATATTGTATATAATACTGGTGATGTAGTAAAGATGACCGAGCAAGGAAACCTTATCTTTGTTGGAAGAAGAGACTTTCAAATAAACATGAGAGGATACAGAATAGAATTAGGAGATATTGAGAATGCTCTACTTCATGTTCCAAATATTGTAGATGTATGCGCCGAAATCCAAAAAGACGACAGTGGAGAGGATACCATAGTCGTATTTTATGTATCTAAAGAACATCGTAATATAGATAATAAGGACATTATGAAGGTATTACAAGCCCGATTACCTCATTATATGATTCCTAAATCTATGATGAGAATAGAACAATTACCCATCTCAGAGAATGGGAAGACTGACAAAAAACAATTGCCAAATATTGCCAGGGAGCAGAAGAACAAACTTGCCAGAAACATTGTTGGACCAAGAAACGAGAAAGAAAAACAGATTGTTTCTATTTGGCAAAAAGTGTTGGGTATATCAGAAGTTAGCATATATGATAACTTTTGGGATATTGGTGGGGATTCTATACGTTCTATTAGACTAATCAAGGAACTCAAGAATTTTGGTTTAAAGGAAGTTAAACTTAAAGACTTGTTCGAAAAACCAACAATAGCGGAACTTTTATCTTCAAATGAGGGTAATGACACTACAGAGAATGTCATATGCGTGAAGAATGTAGAGTCCCCTATTGCAAGACTCGTATGCTTACCATATGCCGCAGGTACCCCTGGAATGTACAACACTTTTGCAAAGGATTTTGTCAGCAACATTAATATTTATACTGTACAATATCCTGGCCATGGTGATGACCGAGAGATAAAGGCTACTGTGGATGAGGTCGGAGAATTACTATTTGGCGAAATACGAAAGTTTAATGATGGCATTCCTTTGTTTATTATGGGTTACTCTTACAGTTGCTATATTGCCTATGACTTATGCAAAAGGTTTGAGAAAGAAAATATTCCATTGCATGGTATCATAATGATAGGAGGAACTCCACCAACCTTGCGTGATATTCTGATGAATTTCTTCTCAAATGAGGATAATGAACTGCTTGATTATTCACGCACAAAGGATTTACTCAATGAAGAACTAATTTCGACATTAACAGAAAAGGAGAAGCATGAGTATCTGCATGAACTTAGAATGAACACTGTAGCAATGGTCAATTATCATTTCCTTGATTTCAAATTGAGGACGACTCTCTGTTCTGTTGTTGGTAAAGAAGACGAACCGACAATAAGGAGTAATCAACAGCTCTGGGAAAATTATTTTCAACAAGTTAATTATAATGAGTTGCCAGGTGGACATGTGCTTATTACGAAATATCATGTAGAATTGGCAAACCTCGTGACGAAACACATAGAGAAGAATGTTTGATACAACTTTACTATCTACCTCCACCATTGCCGTCAAATTGGTAGAGGAGAAAAAGGATATTCTAACAGAAGAGAGAGTGCTGCTTGATGAAACATCTCTGATTAAAGACAAATGGTCTCCAGTGAGACAAAAGACTTTTATTATGGGGCGTATCGCAGCACACAATGCTGTAAGAACCTTGGGGTTAGAAGATATTCCTATATTAAGAGGGAGAGATGGGATGCCAATATGGGGCAAAGATGCAGTAGGATCCATTTCTCATAAAGACACCATAGCCGTAGCCATCGTAGGAAAGAGTGATGTGTATCAGTGTGTCGGCATAGATATAGAAGATATGAACTTTCTGTTGGCAAAGGAAGAATACTCCCTTTTTTGCAATGAAGAGGAAATAAAGTCAATTGAGGAAGGTCTCCTATCAGGAACTATGATTTTCTCACGAAAAGAGGCTATTCTGAAAACTCTGTGTACCATAGATACCAATGTATATACACTGAAGAATATAGATAGTATTAATTTTTCAAAAAAACACCCAAAGTTGTATTTATCTTGTATTTATTATAAATCATACATCGTTAATATATGCTACATCAGCAAGTAAAAAAGCTACTTTTATTAATGGGAGGAATCTTTATCCCATTGATAAGTTTTGCACAACATTCCTTATCAGGGCGTGTTGTGAGCGAGAAAGATGGAGCCCCCGTTGTCAATGCCGCCATATATATAAAGAAAAACAATGTCGAAGTTTTTACGGATAAAAATGGGCTTTATCACATAAAATTAACCCAAAGTGGGAAGTATACTATAAGGGTCTCTTTCATGGGATATAACACGGTTGAACAGACTGTGAATATAAAAGGGGAATCCACCTTGAACTTTACACTGAAAGAAAATTTACAGGAACTTAACGAAGTTGTAGTAAGTGCCTCCGCACAGAAGGCAGAAATAAACCGTATTCGGCAAAGTCCTATGGCAGTAACAGTTGTAGACGGAGAAAAGTTACGGGGACGTTCAAGCGGTATAGAAGAAATTCTCACAAGAACGTCTGGCATTAAAGTGAGAAAAACTGGCGGATTAGGAAGTGCATCTCGCATATCTGTGCATGGGTTGGAGGGAAAGCGAGTCGCAGTCTATATCAATGGATTTCCTTTAAATAGCCCTGATGGTTCTTTCGATATTAATGATATTCCGATTGATGTCATCAAGTACATAGAAGTGTACAAGGGTATCGTTCCTGCCGAATATGGAGGCGACGGATTGGGAGGAGCTATCAACATTGTGACCAGAGAAGATGAATGTGATTTAGTTGGATTCACACAAGAATTGGCTTCATTTGGAACATTCAAGACACTTGCAAGTGCCCAGAAACTTTTTGCAAAACCTGGAATATTGTTCAATGTTGCTTTCTTCAAGAACAAGTCCAAGAACAATTATATGATGTCATGGCCAGTGTTTGAGACTAATCTACCTGCTTCTGAATACAGAAAGGTGAGACGAAACAATGACTACTATGACGCAGACTTCTATCATGTGGGCATAGGATTTAGGAAACTATACTTCGACAAACTGGATCTGGAATGTGCCTTTTACAGAAACAAGAAAGGTATACAGTCTCTTAACTTTGACTCGAGACATGCCTATACGAAAAGTCTTAATATCATGCCTACTTTGGACTTGGAGAAAAATAATTTTATCTTCAAGGGGTTGGATATGAGAAATACACTTGTTGCTCCCATCATACGTTCGAACATGACGGATACCGCAACAACAAAGACGCAATGGGATGGAACTGTCACACAAGCTATTGGGGAAACAGAGGACAACCTATTCAACGAATCGCATAACCGACAATTTGAGTTGCGAAACAAATTAAACTTGAAATATATGCTTGGACGACATTCTTTCAACCTGAACGACCAATTCGTACTCTCAGACTATAGGCCCAAGGATGAACGTATGAATGAATATCTTGGCTTTGATCCCAGTTCGTTTCCCAGCAAGATGATTTCAAACAACATCGGGTTCAGTCATTTGTACGTATCTTCCGATAATCGCTTTCAAACTCCTTGACAATGAGCATCTATTATCTCAAGTCAAAGATTTTCAGAACAAGCGATGCTCTGTCAAAAGACCATGCGGAGGATGTGGCAGCTCCCAAGCAGACAAGCGTGAACAAAACATATTACGGGTTTAGTGAGGGGGTAAGCTATGAGTTTTGGAAAGGTGTGAGGGGGAAAATCTCGTTTTCACACAATGTAAGGATTCCAGATACGGGAGAGTTGTTTGGTAATGGGATAAGTATAAAGCCATCAGTAAACCTTCAGCCAGAAGTTGGGAATAATCTGAATGTAGGTATTATCATAGATCGAAGAAATCTGTGTGGACTTACTCGTGTGCAATGGGAAACAAACTTTTATTATATGTATATGAAGAATATGATAAGACTTTTCCCTGCAGATACTCGTTCCATATATACAAATTTAGGAAAGACGAGCACGCTTGGGTTCGATACAGACATAAAGGTGGATGTGACTCCCAACATCTATGCTTACTTTAATCTTACATTGCAGGACATTCGAGACCGACAAAAATGGTTAAACGATGAGAAGGGAACAGATAACCCAACGTATGACAAGCATGAGCCCAACATACCTTCATTCTATTACAATTATGGTATGGAATACCACGTTGAAGGTTTGCTAGGAAAGAAGGAATTGTCCAGAGTTTATGTAGACGTTTCCCATGTCGGAGAATTTGATTGGGGATGGCAAATGAGTACACTGCCCGACCAGCGCAAGAAATGGCTCATCCCCTCCAATGATGTGTTTACCATAGGTCTTCAACAGTCCTTTTGGCACAACAACATTTCACTGAGTTTTGAGGTTGAGAATATCTTTGATAAAGAAAACTACATGGAATTCAAAATGCCACTGCAAGGGCGTACTTTTAAAATGAAATTGCGTTTTAATCTGTTCCGAGATAAAGTCTCCGGGGAGCTATGAGTATGTAAAATTCTTATTATTATTTTTAATATTTAATTCAAAATGAAACATTATTTCTTAGTTGCAGCCGTAGCGCTGCTTGTATCAACAGGTCTTTCCTCATGTGGAAAAGACTCACCAGATGTTCCTCCAATGCCTCCGACAAAGACAGAATCGGGATTTGTACACAGCGTGAATATAGGAGAGAACACTTATGTCAGCCTGTTTAAGGACTTGACTGTCGGCTCACTTAACACGGACAATGCGTTAGTGTTAGCCAAAGGTGCATTTACCTTTGTACATAAAGGTAAGGTGTATGTAACTGACACTGAACACCTCTATAAATATACGCCTAAGGATGGCAAACTTGTTCAGGAAGGGCAGACCATGGTGTTTCCAAGTGGCGCAAAGGCTACATACATTACGTTCGTATCCGAGAAGAAAGCCTATGTTTCTTGCCTTGGATTAGGAAAGGTCTGGATAATAGACCCTGTTTCTATGACGAAGACAGGAGAGATAGATTTATCTGACTATTCTTTGGGGAAGTCGGCTGGAGACAACAATCCTGAGCCATGTGCCTCTATCATCAGGGACGGCATCTTATACGTTACCCTCTGCCAGTTGAAGTCTGCCTACTCATGCGAGGAGGGAGCATACATAGCCTTGATAGATACCAAGACCGATAAGCCCATCAAAATGATTAGTGACCCTCGTGCCACAATGTCCTCATGTATGACTCCTGCTGGGGATCCTTTCGTGGACGAGAAGGGTGACCTCTACTTCTATTGCGTTGCCATGTTTGGATATCAGCCTGGAGTCAAGGAAGGATTCCTGCGAATTAAGAAAGGAGAACAGAACTTTGATAAATCATATTGTTTCACTCTTGCAGATGTAAAGTTAGAAGGAGTCAAGGGAAACAAAACATCGTATGCATATAATAAGGTGTATGGTGGAAACGGAAAGGTTTACGGATATCTTAATATTCCCGGAGCCGCAAGCAATCCACCAGACTACGTTCATGACAAATCATTCCAGGCCTTTGAGATTAATCTCTACAATAAGACTTGCAAAAAGATGGATTTTGCAGGAACTACAGGCTGGGCGGCATCTATTTGCAAATCAAATAATGATATTATCTTCGGCATGGCGACTGACCAAGGTGTGGGCTACTCTGTCTATCATATGAATGATGGAAGCTATGAAAATGTAAAAAGTAAAAACTTCTGGAGCACCATATATGATTAGTAGTCTGAATATTATGAATTTCCTTGTCGAAAGTAAAATATTTCGACAAGGAAATTGTTCTCCTATCCATAAAAAAATAACAGGATGAGAATCTTTTGTTTTTTTGACACTTTTATTTATAGAGGATACAAAATGAAGAAAAAAATATTAGATATCATCGCCGTCTCAAGTATCATAAGTGGTGCGTTTATTACTGTCTGTGACTATCTCGTCCAGATGAGATCAACAGAAACGGAACAGTTTGTGTCAAGATTGTTAGTATTAGACGGAGTGTCCATCACTTTATCGTCTTATGTATGTATTTTTGCCTTTCCCTTTTGGATAATAGGTCTTTATCTTGTTTATTTGACCATGCATAAGGTCAATAGTGCTATGGCTACGATTTGTTCAGGAGTGATTGCATATTCTATGATTATGATGACTTTTTTTCATTATTGCTATGCTTTTAATATATAACATAGGAAATGCAGGCATCATCGGGTCTGAATGGGAATCTGTCGTTTCTACTTTATCTCCTTTCTTTCCGTTTATGTTTATATTATTGCCTTTGGGCTGGATTTTGGTTGGCTTTATGTAATTTGTCATCTAAGGCCATTGTTTCACGATGGACTATTCTACTAAATCCCGTTGTACTTATGGTAATGTCATCTACCATGACATGGCTATCTCCTACTTTTTTCAGGAAGGTGCAACCTTGTACGTTTAGTCTTGGCATTACTTCTTATTACTTTATTTGTTGGTTCTATATAAGAAAGAAAATATAATATTATGCGGCAAAAAGAAAGTCTTAATTATTGGTGGAACAGGTATAGCTGGTATGGCCATCCCTAATGTATTGTCTGAATACAGAACTCTATGCAGTTTATCCATTGCAGCTCGAAAGTATTCTGGTGAATTTGACAATGCTGCCAATTTCATCCAGTTGGATATATTTGACACCTTAGCTTTTAGAAAAATTATCAAGCTCTTTGACATAGTTGTTATAGCAGCTGGTCCGTTCCATAAAAATCAATTTGGATATTTATAGAATATGTCTTGAAAAGTAAGATTGTGTGTATTGACATAAATGATAATATTTTACATTATGAACGTTTGATGAATTTCAAGAAGGAATCAATCAATCCTTATCACGGAACAGTATTAACAGGAATGGGGTTATGTCCAGGACTTACAACTTTTATGTTGGAATTTTTGGCAGGACAACTTGAAGGAATTGCTATAGAAGCATATAGTAGGATTTTCTTTGGAGCAGGAGTTGTATCTGGTAAAGCTTCCATAGACAATTTCTTTGAAAGTTTCAGCAGAGATGCACTTGTTCTTTCAGACGGTTGTATAAAAAAATCTTCGTCGAGACGTTTCCATCAAAAAAACTTTTCGTTTGATGCTTCTCATGAGGATTTACCACTACTGTTTTTTACGAGCTCTGAAATACTGTCTTTACCACAGGCTTTGTCTTTCAAACAGTTAAAAACATTTGATAGTGCTTTTTGTCTGCAAGGCTTCCCTAAAGGTCTTTTGCCATTATTGAGGCACAGTTCCTTTGCAAGAAGAATTCTTTGCCAAATGACAAAAAATAATCAACACAAATTGACTGCAAGTAGTGAAAAAGAAAGAACGGTCATAGTAAACTTGACAGTTAGAAATGAAAGGTGTCAAAAAGAATTGTGTTTTACGTTCAGATTCCTCATTTCGATTGACGGGAATCTTTTGCGCAGCAATGGTACTTTCTGTCATTAATGGATGGGTACGCCTGGCACCAGGAGTATTTTCCTTTGAACATTTGGAAAAGAAAATGTTGCCAATATATGATTTTTTGTGATCATGCGGGTTAGAAATATTTATGGAAAAATAAACATGAAAAATAAAATCAAATACATTGGTGTAATAGGAGGTAATGGATCAGTAGGAGGTCTTATCGTGAATTATTTACTTTCCGAATTGTCCGACCAACATATTTTGATAAGTTATAGGACAAGCGAGAGAGTTCCTACGTCAATATCTTCTACAGAAAGAACAAAATATTGCCATTTAGATTATAACAATGAAAACGAGTTAAAGAGTTTTTTTGCTCGATGTTTTTGTTGTAATCAATGCTGCTGGTCCTTCTTCTTTGATGGGAAACATTATAGCACTACAAGCTCTAAATAGTGAATGCCATTACATTGATATTGGGGGGTATGATTCTCTTATGGAACAAATGAAACCATACGAAGATATTGTAAAAGCCAAAGGACTATGTTTTGTTATAGGAGCAGGTTGGATGCCAGGATTATCGGGCGTCTTTGCCAAATATATCATAGAACAACATTTGAATGTTAACCAAATGAAATTTAGAATGTTCTTTGGTGCTGTGGATACTTGGTCGTATAGTTCAACCTATGATATGGCAAAAACTTCCATAACAGGTTTCAGTACTTCTTTCTTTTCCTATGGAAAAAGATATAGACGTTCCCCTTTACACAAGGATATTCTTAAATCATTTTCTTTTCTTCTACAAAGAAAAATATGTATTCCAATATTCGACAACCAATTAGTCAAAGTTGCGTCCACACACAATCATGTGAAGGAGTTTTCTACCTATGTGATGGTAAACGATTTTATTTCAATGTTTAAATTTATGTGGATTAGTATTTTTTTACAAAAATAGACTGGAGCAGGCTGCTAAATTATTGGAGAAAGATTATAAAAAGACTGGTTAAAAAAAGAAGGTAAATGGGGGCTGTTGTATGTTCTATGTCTGCAGAGAAGAGTAGTACTGAGAAAAAAATTTTGTATGCTTACAAATGACAATTTAAAAATACACTTCATTACCTTCCATCATTACCGTTAAGAACTTATTGAGAAATAAATTCAGGGTGAATTACTTATGTGATGCCATTGAATGTGACTCTGTTCATAAGAGAGATTAGTGAATATGGAATAAATTATACCTGTGATGAAATATAACAATAAAAAGAGTTCTAAAAATTTTTGCTATGGATTTGTGTTATGGCCTGTATAACGGGGGTTCCATGGGGTTTCATTCCCTTGCAAAAGGTATATTCTTATATAGGTTTTAACGGCACCCCATCATATATGACGCAGTTTTTATTCACACAGCAATCTTTGTTTTTTTAGTTTCTTTTCCCTTTACTTCCTGCTCCTGAAAAAAAGACGTAGAGAAGTATAAAGAGATTCTTAGTATAGGAACTTGTTTAATAGCTTTTATGGGGTGCTTTATGTATGTTTTTGAAGTGTCGTACAGGGCTGATTTATTGGTCTTCAATTTATGAACCTTTCATTTGGCTATTCATCGGAAGCTCTATGTTTTTACTTAATCTCAGTATTAAGACAAAGAGAGTAAATAAAAAAACTTTTTATTTCCTACAACGGTCTTGTTTCGCATATTCTCTATTTTTGCTGGTCTTAAACCTCTGTAATATATTTTATCCAAAAGAAATTTGGAATTTACTATTTTCGCATGCCGTATGATTCTGCTTCATCCCTTGATAAGTATATATTTGGACTGGTTAGCTGTTTCTGCGCCTTCTCATCTGTAATCATATACTATTTAAGCGATAGAATATCAAATTTTGTGTATATGGCAAAGTTAGTAGCAATCTTCTTCTTTATATTCTTTTGCTTACTGCCTTGTTAGCTTTAATCCCAACAAACTGTACGCTCCTGTTGGTATCATATATATTGTAATAAATATATTTATAACTTTTTCAAGTTCATATAGTCTGTTTAAATGGAAATAAAATGGAAAAATAATAAAGGTAATGTTGATGAATTGATAACGTCTGTTCCAGGTGAATGGAAGTTTGACGAGCAGGTCTCCAAAAATTTTGACACGCATGTCAGAAAAAGTGTTCCCTTGTATGAAGAAGTACAGAAGGAGGTTGTAGAGATGAGCGAATGGTTCGTTCGTGACAATAGTATAATCTATGATTTAGGGGCATCTACAGGAGAGACAATATCCCTTCTTCTTCAAAAGCATCATAGAAAGAATAACATAAGATACATTGGAGTTGAGGAAAGTTTGGCTATGATTGAGATTGCGAGAAAAAAATGTAACAGTGATACTGTGCAATTTTTACAACAGGACATTGCGGATATAAATGAGTTCTCAAATGTAGATTTGATACTGTCTCTATATACTCTACAGTTCTTGCCACTTTGGAAAAGGAAATTAGTTCTTCAAAGAGTCTATAATGGTTTAGTTGAAGGAGGTGCTTTCATCTTTGTTGAGAAAATGAGAGCAGAAAAATTCTATGTTTGAAGACATTTGGAACGACCTATATTGGGATTATAAACAAGAAAGAGGGTTGAATGAACAGCAAGTAATAAAAAAGTCTCAAAGCTTAAGAGGGGTACTAATGCCTCTAACCTTGACAGAGAATTTACAATTGTTGTCAGACACGGGTTTCCAGTGTATGGACACATTTATTAAGTGGAATAATTTCGCAGGAATTGTTGCCGTAAAAATGTTTTCTAAAAACAATTTGTCAGAAAATAAGAATTTCGAACCTAAAAATAAGAAAAAAATAGAAATTAAGTAATAACTAAAATTATGAATATCTATATTATACTACAAATTACACTTGTTGTAATTTCTTTAACAGGTTTATGGGTATATTATTATGCCTTCAATACTGGTTACAATAATAATAAGCAAGGTATAGAGTCATCAGTGCCACAAAGACTGTATTATGCAAGTACTTATCCGGCTTTGATATGGTATGTCCTACCTTTTGTAAGGCAGCCGAGAATACATGGAGTTTACGATTTGATTGGTGGAAATTTTAACCTGCTTAGTTCTATTTATGTTTTCATAACATTAGGCGTTTTCCTCTATTTCTTTATTTTTGGGGCAATAAATCTGTTTCTCAAAAATTTCAAGGCAACCAAAAATACTTTTTTATGCTCCAAAGAAACTTTTTGACAGACGGAATTTATGGGAGAGTTAGGCATCCAATGATAATAGGTGATATTCTATGTCATTTCTCTTTAATTTTATTTATGGGAAGTTTTTTATACATTGTGTCTATTCCCAATCTATATATTAATAGATTTATATATGATAAAAAGTGCAAGTGAAATTTTCATTAATGCCGTATTTTAGAGAAGAACTATTAGCCTATAAAAAGACAACACCTTCTCTTCTTGATAGAAGATTGACTTTGGTTTTGTGCCTTTTGCTGTTATTATTGTTCATAAATATTTTATTATCGTTTATATAAAGTATCAACATGATGAGCATGTTAAGACGATTAGGAGCTTATATGGGAGGACGCAAGTGATTGCTGCTCTGTTGGGGTATCGTCAGTTAGCGGACAGCTTTCGCTTGTCTCTTTCCATAATACAGCTTACCACGGAGGGTTACCTTACCAACGCATCCATATGAGATTATGCCCTTGTCGCTTTTATCAATTGAATGATGCGTTTTCGCAAGAAATCACTATATTTGGGTATTGTATGGAAATAGCATTCTTTCTATCTTTGCAGTATCTAAAAAAAGTTTATGGCAAAGGATAAATACCACATACAAAGAGTTTCAATATTGAAACAACAAAGTAGTGCATCATTCATCATAGAATGGTGCGCTTTTTTTGTTGAACAAATTAAAACTATGTTCATTATTCATCTTTGACTATGCAGACATTGAAGACAGACATAAAGCAACGCATATTGCAAGTTGCCCATAGAGAGTTTATCAAAAATGGTGTGCAGCGTACGTGCATTAGAAACGTGGCGCGTAAGGCTGGCGTGACTGTGGGGAACCTGTATCATTATTTTGACAGTAAGGATACACTATTTTGTGCGGTATTGCAGCCATTGCTCACCGCGCTTGACCGCTATATCCTCTCACATAACGATGAGGAGTTTCTCTCAATCAATGTGTTCGATTTGCGGCAGCAGCAGGTCAATCACATCATGGCGATGCTCACTCTTGTCAAGCAGTTCCGCCCCGAATTGCGGCTGTTGCTCTTCAATGCTAAGGGAACTTCGTTGGAGGGATACAAGAACAAAATCATCGACCACCAGATGAAGGTCGGTATGGAATACCTCCGGCTGATGAAGGAACGATATCCGCACATCAACACCGACATCTCTCCGTTTCTGACACATCTCACATGCTCAACTTGGATGACCCTTTTCTGCGAATTGGTGGAGCACGAAGACTATAGTGAGGAGGAAATCAAATTGGCACTTGAACAGTATGTCACTTTTGGGATGGCAGGCTGGAAAGAGCTGATGAAACCATAGGATAACATTCAAAATAAAATAATGATATGTTCAAAACACTCAAACGATTAGGAGCTTACATGGGAGGACGCAAGTGGTTGCTTCCCTGCGCCGTCGGGCTGTCAGCAGTCAACGGACTGCTCTCGCTCGTCCCGTTCGTTCTTTTGTGGCTTGTGGTACGCACGCTACTCACCGCGGAGAGCAGCCTTACCGACGCACCCGTATGGGACTATGCCCTCGCCGCCTTCATCGTGTCGGTAGTAAACGTGCTGCTCTACTTTGCCGCACTCATGTTCTCGCACCTTGCTGCGTTCCGTGTAGAGACCAACATGCGCCGCAGGGCAATGCAACGGCTCATGCGTGTGCCGTTGGGATTTTTCGATACGCAGAATACAGGACGCATGCGTAAAATCATTGACGAGGACTCAGCGCAGACCCACACCTTCGTGGCACACATCCTGCCCGATGTGGCGGGGAGCATCGTCGCCCCCGTTGGTGTCATCGTGCTGCTGCTGACAGTGGACTGGCAATTGGGCTTGGCGGCTATGTTGCCAATCATCTCTGCCTTCGGCATCATGGGCTATATGATGAACCCGAGAAACAACAACTTCCAAAAACAATATCTCGATGCGCAGGAGAAGATGAGCGGCGAGGCTGTGGAGTATGTACGCGGCATCCCGGTGGTGAAGGTTTTTCCAGCAGACCGTCTTCTCGTTCAAGCGGTTCCACGACAGCATCATCCGCTATCGTGACCTTTGTCATTCTGTACACGCTGTTGTGGCGTTCGCCGATGTCGGCATATACTGTTGCCATCAATGCCTTCGCCTTCTTCCTCGTGCCGGTGGGTATCATCTTGATCGGGCATGGGGGCAGTGTGGCGATGGTTATTGCCGACCTCTTTCTCTTTGTTGTCATTACACCGGTCATCGCAACCAATGTGATGAAGATGATGTATCTCAGTCAAAATCTTTTCTTGGCAAACGAGGCTGTCGATAGATTGGAGAAACTAACCGACGCCTCCCTACTGCCCGAAAGTGACGTTCCCCGGAAGCCACAAGCCCGCGACATAAGCTTTGAAAATGTCTCGTTCAGGTATGAAGGCGCGGAAAAGGATGCCCTCTGCCACGTCAGTCTCACCATTCCCGAAGGACAGACGGTGGCGCTTGTGGGAGCTTCCGGCAGTGGAAAGACAACGATGGCACGGCTCATTCCCCGTTTCTGGGACGTGCGTGAGGGCAGCGTGAGCATCGGCGGGTGGATGTCCGGCAGATGGACAAGTCGGAGCTGATGCGCAGCGTGTCTTTCGTATTCCAGAACACCCGCCTGTTCAAAACTTCACTAATAGAGAACCTGCGTTACGGTAATCCCGAAGCAACGGCAGAACAGATAAACCGGGCGATAGACCTCTCGCAAAGCCGTGAAATCATCGACCGTCTGCCCCAAGGTTTGGATACTGTCATCGGAGCGGAGGGCACTTATCTTTCCGGCGGCGAGCAGCAGCGCATTGTCCTCGCGCGTGCCATTCTGAAAGATGCGCCCATTGTGGTGCTCGACGAGGCTACCGCCTTTGCCGACCCGGAGAACGAGCATTTCATCCGAAAGGCATTAGTGCACCTCACCAACGGGAAGACCGTCCTCATGATTGCTCACCGCCTGACCACCGTGCAGGATGCCGACAACATCGTGGTGGTGGACAATGGACAGATTGCCGAACAGGGTACGCACAAGGAACTGATGGCTAAGCAGGGACACTATTATAATATGTGGAACGAATACCAGAAAGCAGTGGCATGGAAACTATAAACATTCAAAGGAGACATCCATATGATTAAATATTTTCAAAACCGTTTCGCCCTTTCGGAAAAAGGGGCAAAGGACTTGCGGAGGGGGATAGCTTTCTCAACGCTGCTCAACCTTGCGCTGATGTTGCCGCCCTCCTATCTGTTCCTCTTTCTTATGGAATATTTGGAAGCCGATTCACGCATAGGTCAGCATACCTTGTGGTTTTACGTGTTGTTGGCGATAGCACTAATGTGCGTGATGTTCTTCATTAGCCGATGGCAGTATGACAGCACCTATACCACCATTTACAACGAGAGCGCGCAGCGTCGCATCGGTCTTGCGGAGAAACTGCGCCGCCTGCCGTTAGCTTTTTTTGGAGAGCGAAACTTATCAGACCTAACTTCTACCATGATGGAAGACTGTAGCTCATTAGAGCAAATATTCTCGCACACCGTTCCCCAATTATTTGCATCGGTGCTGAGCATGCTTATCATTGCCATAAGCCTGTTTTTCTACGACTGGCGATTGGCCATCGCTCTCTTTTGGGTGGTGCCGTTGGCGTTAGCAACTTTGCTCTTGGCAAGACGTATGATGGACAGGTCTTTCAAGCAGAATTACCACGTCAAGCGTAGCGTAACCGAACAGGTACAGGAGGGGCTGGAGTGTGTGCAGGAAATCAAGTCGTACAATGGCGAAGCGGAATACAACCGCAGATTCGATAACCAGCTGAAAGCCTATGAGAAGGAATTGGTCAATGGTGAGTTGGTGGCGGGGTCGTTCGTCAACCTCTCTGCCATGCTTCTGAAATTGGGTATGCCCACCGTCATTGTCGCAGGCGCATGGATGCTACAGTATGGGGAATTGTCTATTTTTGTCTATCTGGCATTTCTCCTTATTTCAGCCATGGTTTATAATCCCATTCAGGATGTGTGCAACAATCTTGCCATCCTCGCTTTCCTCGACGTACGCATCAATCGCATGAAAGAAATGGAGGCTATGCCGGAACAGAAAGGAAACAAGGATGTGGCGATGGACAATTACGACATCGAGTTCCGCAATGTGAGCTTTGCCTACGAGACCGAAAAACAGGTATTGCACAATGCTTCCTTTACAGCAAAGCAGGGAGAAGTGACGGCACTCGTCGGTCCGTCGGGAGGCGGAAAGAGCACCACCGCCAAACTCGCCGCACGCTTCTGGGACATTGACGGCGGAAAGATTCTATTAGGCGGAAACGACATCGCCCACATCGACCCGGAGACACTGCTCCGCAACTATGCCGTGGTGTTTCAGGACGTGCTGCTCTTCAACGCCTCTGTCGCCGACAACATCCGCATCGGCAAGCGTGACGCCACCGATGAGGAAGTGCGGCGTGGCACGGCTGGCACAATGTGATGATTTCATCAGCCGTATGCCGAATGGATACGACACCATTATCGGCGAGAACGGCGAAACCCTTTCTGGCGGTGAGCGGCAGCGTATCTCCATTGCCCGTGCGCTTCTGAAAGACGCTCCCGTCATTCTCTTGGACGAAGCTACCGCCAGCCTTGATGCCGAGAACGAGACGAAGATTCAGGCAGGCATCTCAGAATTGGTGCAGGGTAAGACCGTCATCATCATCGCCCACCGCATGCGCACCGTCCGCAATGCCGATTACATCGTGGTGCTCGGTGGCGGAAGAGTCATCGAGCAGGGTGCGCCCGAAGACCTCATGGCTAAAGGTGGAGAATTTGCACGGATGGTAAAACTTCAACAGGAAAACAATAATGAAAAATAAATAGCAATGTGGTATGCCGAAATACGTACAATATCCTTGCCGGTGTGGACTGGTATCCGAGCAACGATTGGTACTTCAGCGCGCAATACTGCCATAAATATACGGCAGGGAACCTTGACGGTCTTTCCGTTTATCGCAATGCCGGACTTGCCACGGCAAGAATATCGAAAGAATTACTGCGGAATATGCTGAAACTTTCAACATTCGTCTATATAGATGTAGCCAATGGTGGTGTTTTCAACCGTTTCTCTGCATCCTACGCTTTGAACGACCAAATCGAACTCACTGTCAGATACGATTTCTTCCATGCCGACAAAGGCAAGTTTCAGATGTATGACCGAAACTCTGAAATATGGGCAAAGATGAAATATAGTTTTTGAATGACATAAAGACATTGCGTCTCATTCTTTTATAAGATGACAAAGAGAAGGATCGTCTTTTATCCTTTTTATTTCTTTTTCAATCAAAACAATTATTTCCTGCTTAACACGTTTATAGTTGGCTTCGATAGTTTCTTTGAGATTATCGGAGCCATCTTGTTTGAAACGCATTGATCTTAGGAATGGACTGGTATTGCTTCATTTCGGCAGAGACTTTAGCACTATCCACCACTATTTCAGCATGGAAGATCTTTTGTTCGATACGTTCGTCGAAGTTGTCGGATACCGCACCTACGAACATACCTTGTGTGAGGTTACTGATTTTGGATGCTGGAATGAGACTGTCCATCTGTGTGGAGATAGAGGTGGACTTGTCATTGCGGTTGATGGTCATGGATTGTCGTTGCTGCAGCACCTTTCCAAAACCGCTCAGAAAGTGTCTTAGCTGTTTCTCCCTACCACTTGTCCAGAGAACACGTTACCCACAGTGTTCTGTATCACCTTGCTCTCCTTTGTCTCCATAATCACGGGTAAGCTGTGAAAAGTCCTGAAAGCCTAAGCAGACTGCTACTTTATTACTTCGGGCAGTAGCTATGAGGTTGTCAAGCCCACGAAAGTAGATGGTTGGCAACTCATCGATAATCACTGAGGATTTGAGTTGCTTTCTTCTGTTGATGAGCTTCACAATACGACTGTTATACAAACCGAGTGCTGCTGAATAGATATTCTGACGGTCGGGATTATTACCAACAACAAGGACTTTCGGCTCATTAGGGATTATTGATGTCGAGTGAGAAATCATCGCCCGTCATCACCCAATAAAGAGCAGGTGAAATCATACGTGACAGTGGTATCTTTGGCACTGGCTATCTGTCCCTGTAACTGGTCCTGCGCTCCACCCTCCCAAGCGTCCATAAAAGGAGAAAGGTAGTTGGCAAGTTCATCATAGGAAGTAAGTATCGGGAATATCTGTGCGTAGGGACGGTTCAGGAACTCAATGGCATGAGGAAAGGTGCAATACTTTCCGTTCTCATAGATTTTGAGGAACCAGATAATGGCGGCGAGCAAGATAATCGGCGACTCCACAAAGAAGTCTCCCTGTTTCTGTATCCACGAGCGGTTGAGATTGAGCATAATCGTATAGGCACTCTCATAGGCATCCGATATATCCGTCATAAAGGCAGGATTGATGGGATTGCACCGATGCGATTTCCTCGGATCGTCAAAGTTAATTACATAGAACTGTGGTTTTACCTTGTAGGCATCTAAATGATGAAGTAGGTGATTGTAAGCTATCTCTGAAAGGTCGGGAAATTTATAGTCGTAGATGTACATGGCAAAGCCTTTCTCTATCTGCTGCTTGATGTAGTTGTTCACGATAGCGTAGGACTTACCCGAACCCGGTGTTCCAAGTACCATTGAGGCACGGAAACGGATTGACCACGTTAATCCAACCCGTTTGTTCCATTTCTTCTATAGTAGAAGCGTGTAGGAAGATTGACGGAGTATTCATTTTTCCATCAACCGTGTTTCCTGCATGAAACTCTCATTCTCCGTGTTAAACACATCGTCCATTAGGTTGTTTTTGAGTAGTCGGCTCATCCATACGCCACCCATCAGCAGGCAGATATAGCCAATGGAGAGCGTGAAGATATAGAGCGAAGCTGCACCAATCTTGCCGATGGGCAGTACCAGCAGCCACCAATTGAGAAAGAAAAAGACGAAGCCTGAGAAAAGCACCGTCCAAATCTTTTGGCCATGTGATTTTTCTCCTCTTCACGCCCTTTTGTCCCAAGGCAGGACAAAGGCAAGGAAACACCACAAAAAGAGTTTTTGTCCAAAGGATAGACGAAAAACAATCCCTGTGGTGCGCTGGAAGTTCATCAGAATTTTATCAATGATGCCAAGCGTAAAACCCCAGACATGAAAATGCCTCGTAGCAGAACCAATAACAGTTAATCGAGGAGGAATATCACTGATATGCCCCTGCATAAAGTCCATGACCTTACCTAATGCTCTTAAATCATCTTCTTGTGCCATAATGCTATGTTTTTTTGATAGTTGTCTCGACTCCCTCCGAATGGGAGTGGGAGATAGAAATGCTCGTTTATTTAATGTTTTTCTTCGTCTAAGATTTACCTTACTTTGTCTTTCGGAGCTTTACGCTGCCATGCCGCTTCCTTCCAATCATCGTTGCCCGTAGATAGGAAAGATCATCTACCATATCCTCGATAAGTTCATCGACAAGGTTGTCGCTTCTCCGTATCTGATTGCAAAGGGCTGAACGGTTGCTGATTGTTCCAAACGGGACAGACGGACTGCCATACAGCGTTTCATCCAAGAATGGGTTATGTGTAGGATTAGAGAAATAGCTATTGAAATACATTGGCGGCATATCCTTTACCCAATCGAGAGCCATTGAGCGCAATGCCCTGCTTTCATCATCAATAAAGGTAATGCCATAGATACGTCCACTTTCGTTCTTTTCGGATTACTACACGCAAGCCTTTGTTCCTCCAATCGTTTGCCGAAGTTCTTCCTCTGTCTTTGGAGAGGTACGCATTGTTTGTAACACTCTGTACCTTGATGATTGATATCAATGGCTTTGATAGCTTGTTTCGACTTTCTGCATCCTGTTCTGTACGGCAGTATAGCCCACACCACGTCCAATGTCCGAGGCGTGGATAGGGCTGCTTACCTTGTCTCCCTTATCATCTGTTGGGACATAGACAAGTCCGTCATATTTCTTTTTCCCCGAAACTCTGTCTTCACTTCTTCCACTGCAAGATTGTATGCGGAAAGAATGGCATTCAGCTCACCCAAGGAACAGAAGTGATAATGTTTCAGCACCATGCGAAGGGCACTTGCCACCTGCTCCTTGATATTTTCCTTGGTGATGTCAATCTTTGGGCGTTTCTTCCACCGCTTTGTCAGCGACCTTTGAACTTGGAATGAGACCAAACCTCTTTTCCAAGGCATCGGTAATCTGCTTGCTCCTTCGCTTTTCAAACCTGTCGTTAATTTTCTTTCCTCGACCGTCCACTCGAAGCGACACGATGTGATATGCTCACGGGCGATGTCGTTGTGCTTGAACACGATATAGGGTTGCTTGCCATAGCCGAGTGCTTCCATATACTCCTTTGGCTATCTGCGTGAGTGTTTCATCGGAGAGTTTCTCGTCCGGGTGCGGATTGAGCGAACAATGGAACACCGTCTTTTTTTGGTACGGCAGTTCTTCGGTATCACTGCTTGCATATCGGCAAACACCTCTCCATCGTATAACGTTCCTCCTTTGTTTCTGATACAATTCAGCGGCAAGGAGAATACTTGCTTCTCCTTTTCTCCACCTTTTTGAAGTTGTAGCCCGAGTGCTCCCTCCGAGGTTCTCCGTTGCTGAAATCTTTTGCTATCATTTTTCTAACTAAAATTCTCAATACTTTTCTTTCTATAATCAATGGTTAGATTGATAGCCTGTTCTTGCAAGGCAATGATTTGAGCCGACAATTTCTCCAACTTCTCAAGCATAATCTGTGCAGTTTTTACGCTGTGATAGCTGTTGATGGCACGCACAGCTTTGGTTATACAGCACGCCAATCTTATGGATTTGTGCCGTCAGTTCTGAGAGTTTTCGGTAATATTCCACGGCAGATTTATCCACCGTAATCACCTTGAAACTCTCTCCAAGAATACGACCACGCACGAAATCCGACTTGGTCTCTGCGCCCTGAACGCTGAAAACAAATCAATCGCCCGTTTGCTGGTCTTTTGGGGTTGGGAAACGACAGGGTGTCCCACGTCTGTCTCTCATCGTTCTGAATCTGTTCCGTTCATTGTTTCATATCCTTTTACTTCTAATTACGACTTTGGAGTAATTCTTCCCTTCGGGGCAAGGGTCTTTGTGGTACAAACGCGGGTTTGTGTTACAAAGACACACCTTGCCAATATCAAGAGTTGATACGATTGAAGTATCCACCCTTTTGGGGTGTCTGCTTCGGGACGTTACCTCCATGTATTATTCTCGCCTGCAAAGTTACGGCAGATTTTCAAATATCTCATTATCAGAGATATTCACTCTTTTTCCTCGTATTTCCCTGCACTTCATCGCTGTAATAAAAATCAGCAGAAATATCATTTATTTTGCAGTCAGAACGAGCGAACAATGGTATGATAACACAAGCAAAAGATATATCATATTATCGCCTGCTTGCACCAAAGATGACAAGAAGGAACAATACATATTCATAACAATTTATTGTCATGACAAACTATTGTCAATACAACAAATTGTAAGAACTTGAAATCGTCCTTTTTGGACTATCGCTCGAACCATACGCAGTCAGAGCAAACTGTCTGCTGATGACTCTTAATAATGAGAGAATATCCAAACATCAAATAGACAAATAATATGAACTAAGAAATTATCATTATGGAGAACAAACAACAACGCCCCCTTTTTCTGGGCTTCTCTTCCCAAAAGGGAGGAGTGGGAAAAAGTACTCTTGCCGAAATCGTAAGCAGCATATTGTACTACGAGCAAGGCATCAACCTCTTCGTGATGGACTGCGACCTGTCGCAAGACTCTTTCTACAAACTGAGGGAACGTGAGAAAAGTATCGTTCAGGAGAGCGAAGAGCTTTCCAAATCCATGCAGGAGTACTTTTCATCACCTCGGCAAAAAAAGCATACAGAATTTACAAGTCTGCACCCAAGGAAGCCGTCAGGACTGCACGAAGTAAAATCGACGGTATCAGCAACGAGAAGTACCAGTTGGTTATATTTGATTTCCCGGGACATGCCGGAACAACCGAACTGATGGAACTGTCCCTTCAGATGGACTATATCCTTTCTCCGATTGAAGCCGACATTCAGTCGTTGGTTTCATGTCTGGCATACGCCAAGACTATCACGGAGATTGAGTTTCGATGTCCGACTCTCGGATAAAGGACATTATCCTGTTCTGGAACAAGGTGACAGAAGAGTAAGGAACATCATCATCGATGAATATACAAAGCTCATCCATGAATACGAACTCACGCTCCTGCCCGGCTATGTATATGCCACGCACCGCTTCTCTCACGAACTTTCCACATACGGACTGCGCGGAGTGTTCCGCCTCACCTATCAGCCTCCTGCAAGGGGATTACGAATGGGTACAGGGCTGGACGAACTCGTCAATGAGATAATTCAACGTCTCAAACTAAAAAAACGAAAAACAGAAAATGGCAACGATTGAGGAAAGAAAGCAACAGCTGGAAAAACAAGCTGAAGAAAATGGCAGAGGACAATGTCGTGGTGAAAACCTGTCACGATACCAAACTCCTTCGACCCTTCCGAGGATATTGAGTCCTCCCCTGCAACATCAGGGAGGAAGACAATAATTTAGAAGAGACGAAAGAAACGAAAACAGCAAAAGAAAAACCGGTAGATGAAATAGAAAGAGAGGAAACGGGGAACACGGAACAGAAAACGGGAAAGGAAGCTGAGAATGGAAAAAGCCCGGCGTGTCCTCCCTTTCCATAGAGGACTACTGTTCCTGTACTTTTCATCCCTGTCCGCTCCCAAATGCGGACAGCCTTTCTCCATTAATCTGGAAACGCTGCAGAACCTGCGCAACGTGTTGCAGGACTTGGGGAGCGTGTTTCATAGCTGCATATATAGACAACATTCTTAGGGAACACCTGCGTGAACATTTGGAATTGCTCAACAGTGCGGCAGCAAAACAAAGACGCAAGACAACAATAACACTATGATGGAAACAATACTTTTTCAGTTTTATACTGATACTCATCATCATTTGGATAATGCTGGGTATCCTGTACTTCTATATGCGGTATGTATCTCCGTATGGCATCCTTATCAAGAAAAAAATAAAAAGGGCAATGAGCAGACTAAGGAGAATGAAGGACGAAGGAAAAAGACGGACAAAAAGGAGAAGGAAAAGAAGATCAAGCCGAGTTTGTACTGATTGGCAAAAAGCCGTTCCATTTCCCTATTATCCCATTAAGTTCCCTCTGCTTCTTCATCTGAAAAATTCAGAGCAGAATAGTAATAATTTTGCACCTCAGAACTCCGAAAAAGAAAGAGGACATGAAGGAAGAGGACAACGAGATGGACGTTGATTTCGAGATGGAGCGAGTTGATGAGGATGAGGTCGCCCGTGAGGAATTAATTCTGCCCATTGAGTCCCACATCGGACGAAACCGAGATGTCAGGGCAGTCCGTCCTCGCACGTGACTTAGTCCGCCTGCAAAAAAATGGGCAAAAGAACTGTGAGGAGGCTGATGAGAAAGAAGTCAAAGAGACCATTCGGCAGCTTCAAGACTCAGATCTATTGGATAAGTACAAGGAGAACATCGCCAAGATGCAGGGTGAGCAAACTTCGCTATTGGAGAAAAATCCGTAAAGCGGAAGAACAAAGCGAGCAACAAGCAATGTTGTTTTTCTCAAAACTCAATACCGGCAGATTCAAGCGCTTCTGACACTTCATCCGATAATGACGACGACAAGCCTCTTTCATATTATCTGTAAACAATCAACGATGGAAGCGGGAAAAGAAAAACGGCTCATTAACAGCTACAAGGTTTCCACATGAAAAATGTGCCTCTTTCCCTTCCTTTTAAGAACAAGCAATTTTATCACACTTAAAATTATAACATACAAATGAACAAAAAAATTACACTGATGATGCTCCTGCTGATGACTGCCACCATAGGAGCATACGCACAAGGCAATGGTATTGCCGGTATCAATGAAGCTACAAAAATGGTAACCTCCTACTTCGATCCCGGCACGAAACTCATCTATGCCGTAGGGGCGGTAGTGGGGTTGATTGGAGGCATTAAAGTGTACAACAAGTTCTCAAGTGGTGACCCCGATACGAGCAAGACCGCAGCCTCTTGGTTCGGTGCGTGTATCTTCCTCATCGTGGCTGCCACTATCTTGAGAAGTTTCTTCCTGTAAGGCGATGGCAGCATTTGAAATCAACAAAGGGTGTAGGCCGGACGGTAGAGTTCAAGGGCTTGAAGGCGCAGTACCTCTTCCTCTTTGCAGGAGGGCTGCTGGCCGTCTTCATTCTTGTGGTCATTCTCTATCTCTGTGGAGTCAGTCAGATTACCTGTCTTGTCATAGGTGTAGTGGGTGCCAGCCTTGTGGTATGGCAAACGTTCACCATGAACAGAAAGTACGGGCAATACGGGCTAATGAAAAAGGGAGCAGTGCGTATGCACCCACGCTACCTTGTGAACCGCCGTACGGTCTGCCACCTTATCCGTAACCTTCAACCAAAGAAAGCAAAGAAATGAGAAACAAAAGCAAGATAACAACCTTGGAATCGAAGTTTCCGCTGCTCTCCATCGAGCAGGGCTGCATGGTGAGCAAAGATGCTGACATCACGGTGGCTTTCCGTGTGGAACTGCCCGAACTCTTTACCGTCACTTCTACAGAATACGAGGCAATGCACTCTGCCTGGCATAAGGCAATCAGGGTGCTACCCAATTACAGCATCGTACATAAGCAGGACTGGTTCATCAAGGAGGACTATCAAGGAAAAGCTCTCCGATGGCGGACTGAGCTTTCCTTGCCCGTTCCTCTGAACGGCACTTCAACGAACGTCCGTATCTCCACCACTCAGTCTATCTCTTCCTTACCAAGACCAACAAGCAGCGTATGGCACAGCAGAGCAATTTTTCTTCGCTCTGCCGTGGACACCTGCTGCCTAAGGAAATCACCAACAAAGATGAGGTGATGAAGTTTATGGAAGCAGTAGACCAGTTTGAGCGTATCATCAACGACACCGAGCAGATAAGGATTGTCCGCATGACTGAAGAAGAGTTGGTTGGCACAAATGAAAAAGGGCGGACTACTCGACAGGTATTTCTCTTTATCTGAAGAAGGGCATGCGTCTTTGGAGGACATCCGCTTGGGAGCAGACCTTGTGCGTGTGGGCGACAATATGCTTTGTCTACACACACTCTCCGACACGGATGACCTGCCTACAACAGTCAGCACGGACAGCCGATATGAACGGCTATCCACCGACAGAAGTGACTGCCGTCTTTCCTTTGCCTCTCCCGTAGGGTTGATGTTACCCTGCAATCATATCTACAACCAGTACCTCTTTATCGAGGACAGCGACGCCAATCTTGAACGCTTTGAGAAGCAGGCAAGAAACATGCACTCGCTGGCACGCTACAGCCGTAGCAACCAAATCAACGAGGAATGGATACAGGAGTATCTCAATATTGCCCATTCACAGGGACTGACCTCCATCCGTGCCCACTTCAACGTATTGGCATGGAGCAGCGATAAGGAAGAACTTCGCCAGATTAAGAATGACGTAGGCTCTGCACTTGCTCTTATGGAATGCCACCCACGCCACAACACCATTGATGCGGCAACGCTCTACTGGGGGGGTATTCCCGGCAATGCGGCAGACTTTCCAGCAGAAGAGTCGTTTTATACCTTCATCGAGCCGGCTCTATGCTTCTTTACCGCTGAGACGAACTACAAGGACTCACTCTCTCCCTTCGGTATCAAGATGGCAGACCGCCTTTCGGGAAAGCCCGTCCACTTGGATATATCGGATTTGCCGATGAAAAAGGGAGTCATCACCAACCGTAACAAGTTTATCTTGGGTCCTTCGGGTAGTGGCAAGTCTTTTTTCACCAACCACATGGTACGCCAGTATTACGAGCAGGGGGCGCACGTCCTCTTGGTCGATACGGGTAACTCATATCAAGGTTTGTGTGAACTTATCCACCGCAAGACTAAGGGAGAGGACGGTGTGTATTTCACCTATACCAATGAAAGTCCGATATCCTTCAACCCTTTTTATACGGATGATTATTTCTTCGATGTAGAGAAAAGGGAGAGTATCTGCACGCTGCTGCTTACACTTTGGAAAAGTGCAGATGAGCATATCACTAAGACCGAGGCAGGTGAACTTGGTTCTGCTGTAAACTCCTATATCGAGTTGATATGTGCTGACCACAGCGTTACGCCCTGTTTTAATACTTTCTATGAGTATCTGCGGGATGTGTACCGCAAGGATATGGAAAAGCGTGATATCAAGGTAACGCTCTCAGACTTCAATATCAACAACCTCTTGACGACATTGAAGCAATACTATCGTGGTGGTCGATATGATTTCCTTTTGAACTCGGACAAGAACATCGATCTACTCTCCAAACGCTTCATTGTCTTTGAAATCGACCAAGTGAAGGACAACAAAGACCTTTTCCCTGTGGTAACCATCATCATTATGGAAGCCTTCATCAACAAGATGCGCCGATTAAAGGGTATCCGCAAGATGATACTCATTGAGGAAGCGTGGAAAGCGATTGCTTCGGCAAACATGGCAGATTACATCAAGTATCTTTATAAGACGGTGAGAAAGTATTTCGGGGAAGCCATTGTCGTAACGCAGGAGGTGGACGATATCATTCAGTCGCCCATAGTCAAGGAAAGTATTATTACAACTCCGACTGCAAGATACTGCTCGACCAGCGCAAGTATATGACCAAGTTCGATGGTATACAGGCGATGCTTGGTCTTTCGGAAAAGGAAAAGAGCCAGATTATCTCCATCAACCAGAACAACGACCCGAACCGACTCTACAAGGAAGTGTGGATAGGTCTGGGCGGTATGCAGAGTGCCGTCTATGCTACGGAAGTGAGCATGGAGGAATACCTTACCTACACCACGGAGGAAACCGAGAAGGTGGAGGTGATGAACAGGGCAGCACAGCTTGGTGGGCGATATCGAAACGGCTATCCGTCAGCTTGCCATAGAGAAAAGAAACAATAAAAAAAGAAATAAGTACAAACCATCAAAACTATAGTAACAATGAAAAAGTACATTTTCATGGCTCTCTTAGGATTGAGCCTTTCTGTTCCCAAAGCCCACGCACAGTGGGTAGTAACCGACCCCTGGCAATTTTGCCGGCAACATCGTCAATTCGGTCAAGGAGATAGCCACCGCCTCGAAGACGGTGAAGAACACCCTTGACGGTTTTAAGGAGGTGGAGAAACTCTACAACGACACCAAGAAGTATTATGATGCCCTTAAGAAGGTGAACAACCTCATCGGCGATGCCTACAAGGTCAAGGAGTGTATCCTGATGGTGGGCGACATCTCGGAGATTTACGTTACCTCGTATAAGAAAGATGCTCTCGGACAAGAACTTCCGCCCTTCGGAACTCGCTGCGATGGCTTCGGGCTATGCCAAGCTTTTTGGAGCAGAGCGGTGAGAGTCTCAAGGAACTAAAGTCCATCGTTAAGAGTAATGTCTTCTCGATGAACGACCACGAACGAATGCAGGCAATCGACCGTATCTATACTACGCTGAGGGAAAACCGCTCGCTTGTATCGTATTACACAAGAAAAAACATCTCCGTAAGCTACGTGCGTGCAAGGGAAAAGAATAATCTTGCATCCGTCAAGGCGCTCTACGGCAATACGGCAAGCAGATATTGGTAAATCCCAGACAAAAAAAGAACTTGAAAAACAAACTTTCATAAAACACTTTTGCTTATGGATTTTTGCCAGTTTACATGAGCTGCTACGCTCAACCTATGACGAGATGATGCCACTCTGTGCCCAGATGACGGGTATTGCCAAAGGCATTGCGGGCTTGGGCGCACTCTTTTATATTGCTCTTCGGGTATGGGCTTCCATTGCCCGTGCCGAGGCGATAGACGTCTTTCCACTTCTCCGCCCCTTCGTGTTGGGCTTTTGTATCATGTTCTTCCCGACAGTCGTACTTGGTACGATGAATGCCGTTCTCTCGCCCGTAGTGCAGGGAACGGAGATGATGGTACACCAGCAGGAGGGGAACCTTGCCGAGCTTACTGCCAAGCGGGACAAGTTGCAAGAGGAAGCCTACCTTAGAAATCCTGAGACAGCCTACCTTGTCTCCAACGAGAAGTTCGATGAGAAGATAGAGGAAATGGGTATCATCGGACCTGAAGATGCTGTGACGATAGCGGGTATGTATGCCGAGCGTGCTGCCTATCAGACCAAGCAATGGATCATGAAGATGGTACACGACCTCTTAGAACTCCTATTCCATGCTGCAGGGCTTATCATCGACACGCTGCGCACCTTCATACTCATCGTTCTTGCCATTCTCGGTCCGATAGTCTTCGGCATTGCCGTATGGGATGGTCTTGCAGGCTCACTTACGGCATGGTTCTCACGCTATATCTCTGTCTACCTGTGGCTACCTGTTAGCTCTATTCTTACGGCACTGCTAACGAAAATACAGGTGCTGATGATAGAGAAGGATATCGAAGCACTCAGTGACCCTAACTACCTGCCTGATTCGGGGACGTGGTACTACATCGTCTTCTTCCTTATCGGTATTGTAGGCTACTTCGTGTACCCTACCGTGGCAGGCTGGATTATCGAAGCTGGAGGTGGTATCGGCTCATATGGTCGTAATGTCAACCAGACAGCACAGCATGGTGCGCAAGGCGCATATACTGGTGGCAAGGCTGCTATGGCTGGCGCAGGTGCTGCTGTGGGAAATGTCGGTGGACGTATCAAGGGTGCACTACTCAAAGGAAAATAGAAATCGAGCAACTATGCTTAATAAATCAACAGATATAAAAGAAAAAAGAAATGGAATTCAAATCACTTGGTAATATCGAGACCTCATTCAGACAGATAAGACTCTATGCCTTTGTCTTTGCCATCGTCTGCGTGGCAGTAAGCGGTTATGCTGTCTATGCCTCGTACAGCTTCGCTAAGGAGCAGAGGGAGAAAATCTATGTGCTTGACCAGGGAAAGTCACTCATGCTTGCCCTCAGTCAGGATGCAAGCCGAAACCGTCCCGTGGAGGCAAGAGAACACGTACGTCGTTTCCATGAACTGTTCTTTACCATTGCACCCGACAAGGATGCCATCGAGAAGAATATGGAACGTGCCTTTGTGCTGTGTGACAAGTCGGCTTTCAACTATTACAAGGACTTGGCAGAGAAAGGCTATTATAACCGTGCCATATCGGGTAATGTCAATCAGCGCATAGAGGTGGACTCTATCCACTGCAACTTTAATACTTACCCTTATGCGGTAACGACCTATGCAAGGGAGTTTATCGTCCGTCAGAGTAACGTTACTGAGCGCAGTCTTGTTACGACCTGCACGCTGCAGAACTCTGTCCGTTCGGATAACAATCCGCAGGGCTTCCTGATGGAGAACTTCCTCGTTAAGGAGAACAGGGACATACAGACTTATAAACGATAAGGCTATGGCAAGGAAAAGAAACTTTTTACTCTCACGTCACTATCTGCGCTTTCACCTGTGGCTCCGCCATCGGTGTGAAAGACTCACGATAAGGCAGAGAAAGGAAATCGTCTATGGGCTGAGTTTCATCTATCTGCTCTGCTCGCTTTGGATGATAGCACAGTTTTTCCTTCCTCCAAAGAAGGAGAAACTACCCATCCCCACGGGAAAGCTGACGGATAGTCCGATACGGACGGACATCACCTTACAGGAGTTACACGGCAATTTTTACCTACAACATCATCAAACAATCAAAGAAAATGGATAATAAACAGAAAGAACAAATGAAGAAAGGCTTGGTCTTCGGAGGTCTGGGACTGCTGTTTGCACTTTCGATGTGGTTTATCTTCGCACCTTCGGGCAAGGATAAGACCGCAGCGGAGCAGGGACTCAATGACAGCATCCCGCAGGCAACGACAGAAAAGCTCACCGAGAACAAGCTCAAAGCCTATGAATTAGGCGACAAGGCACACGAGGAGGAACAGACCCGCGAGGAAATGGGCAGACTATCGGACTATTTTGCACAGAACACTGCTCCATCAGAGGAGCAGCGTGCAGAGACGGCTGCTTCTACGGCAAAGATAGAAAACTCCATGCATCGCTATGAGGAGAACAACCGTCTGTTGAACTCCTTTTACGCTCCCGACCCGCATGAGCAGGAGCGTGAAGCCTTACGCTCGGAGATAGATAACCTTAAAAAGGAACTCTCTGCCAAAGACAGCAAGGAGGACAATGAAGAGAAACGGCAGCTTGCTTTGATGGAAAAGAGCTATCAGATGGCAGCGAAGTATCTTCCTAAAGCTTCAACTCCACCTACCTTCAATAACGGTCTGACGGCAGAAAAGGAGAAGACGGAAGACACTGCAGGTGGCTCTGAAGCCGCTAAGGGCAAGACCATGCAGAACGAAAAGCCTGCAATGGAGGTGCTGCCGGAGCGTAGGCAGTTAGTATCTTCACTTGACCAGCCTATGAGCGATGTCTACTTTATGGAGGAATACGGCAAAAAGGCTCGCAACTTGGGTTTCCATTCGCTCGCAAGCACGGCTGTGCCTACAATGCGCAATACGCTCAAAGTAGTAGTGGACAGGACTACTGTTCTTAAGGAGGGCGACAATGTCGTACTCCGTCTGCTTGAAAGTGCCAAAGTGCAGGGCTTGCACATTCCACGTCAAAGCCGACTCATAGCCGTCGCCAAGATAGAGGGCAACCGTATGCACCTACTTATCAAAAGCATTGAGGTGGACGGACATATCATAGGCGTAAAGCTCTCGGCATACGATATAGACGGACAGGAGGGTGTGTATATACCAGGTTCGGAGGACATCAATGCGCTTAAGGAAGTCGGGGCGAACATCGGCGGTTCAATGGGAACCTCCTTCACCTTCGCTTCCTCTGCCAAGGACCAGATTATCTCCGAGGCTGCCCGTGGGGTGATGCAGGGTGCAAGTCAGCTGCTTCAGAAGAAACTTCGCACCATCAAGGTAACGCTTAAGGGTGGCTACCGCCTTTTCTTGGTTCAGTCCAAATAAAACAATCGAAAATGATAAGTAAAAAATAACATCAAATCAAAAGGAACAATGAAGAAAATTATTTTATCAATGGCTATGCTTGCCATGGTGGGAGCAACAGCCACAGCACAGGAAAACAATGATGGTCTGACACCAAGCCGTCCTCTTACATCGGGAGAGCTTTTTCAAGGTATGAGCCGTGCCATACCAACGGGGCGTGTCGTACTGCCGTATGGTCTTGACGTTACCTTTGACAAGACCGTGCACCTTATCTTCCCTTCTGCCATTCGCTATGTAGACTTAGGTTCGCAGAACATCATCGCAGGAAAGGCGGAGGATGCTGAGAACGTACTGCGTGTAAAGGCTTCAGTGAAGGACTTTGAGACGGAAACCAATATGAGTGTCATCTGCGACGACGGCTCTTTCTATGCTTTCAATGTAAAGTATGCTGATGAGCCAGAGAAACTCAGCATTGAGATGAAAGACTTCTTGTCACCAACGGACGGACGACTGCCAAGCAATCGCTCTGATATTTACTTTAAGGAACTCGGCAACGAGTCGCCCGTATTAGTAAAGCTGATGATGCAGACTATCTATCAGAACGACAAGCGTACCATCAAACATATCGGTGCACAGCAGTTCGGCATGAAGTTCCTGCTTCGTGGCTTGTATGCCCATAACGGCTTGCTGTATTTCCATACTCGTATGGAAAACGGCACGAATATGCCATACTCGGTGGACTTTATCACGTTTAAGGTGGTGGATAAGAAGATGGCAAAGCGCACCGCCATACAGGAGCAGGTATTACAGCCACTTCGTGCCTATCATCAGGTGATGCAGGTGCGTGGTATGAGCAGTGAACACACTGTGTTTGCGCTCGAGCAGTTTTCTCTTGCAGAAGACAAGCAGCTTGAAGTGACGCTCTATGAGAGAAATGGCGGTCGTACGCTGACCTTTTATGTGACGGCAGAAGACCTGCAGTTGGCAAAGAAGATTGATAACCTAAAACTGAAATGGTAGACATTATGAAGAAGAAAATCATTTTATCGGTTTGTGCAGCGGTGGCTATGGCTTTCAGTCTGCCATCGCAGGCACAGCGACTGATACCCAAGCAAAGGGGAGTAGAGGTCGCAGGGAGTGTTCCGCTTATCAAAGGAGAAAAGTTTCTTGCTGCTGACAATTTCGGCATGGGAGCATCACTCACCCGATATCTCAAAAAAGAGAACTACACCTTTGTGGAAGTTGAGTATGAACAGCAGAATATGCCGTACAGAAGTTATAACGTAAAACTCAAGGATGCACTCTTACAGGTGGGCTATATGCACCCTGTTTTCTCCGACAGAGGAAAGAATGTGTTTCTCTATAGTGGCATATCCGCCTTGGGTGGCTATGAGCAGCTGAACGAGGACAACAAACTGCTGCCCGATGGGGCGATGCTGCTCGACCGCTCCCGCTTTGTCTATGGCAGTGCTGTGCATGGCTCGGTGGAAGTGTTCCTAACAGACAGGGTTCTCTTTCTTATAAAGGCGCAGGGACGTTTGCTCTTTGGAACGGACGTGCATCGTTTCCGTCCGGCTGTTTCAGTGGGACTAAGGTTTAACTTTTAAGTAGAAGAAAAGATGAAGAAGATATTGAATACGATATGGGTAATGGGAGTGCTGACCCTTGCCGTGTTTTGCCTATCTGCTTGTGATAGGGATTTGGATGTTCAGCAGTCTTATCCGTTTACGGTGGAAACAATGCCGGTTCAGAAGGACATCATAAGGGGGCAGACGGCTGAAATACGCTGCACGCTCAAACGAGGGGGCGACTTTGCTGACACTCGCTATACGATACGTTATTTCCAGTCTGATGGCAAAGGCTTGCTAAGAAATGATAATGGCACTGTCTTCAAGCCGAATGACCGCTATCCGCTCACAAAAGATGTGTTCCGCTTGTATTACACCTCGCTCTCAGCCGACCGCCAGACGATTGATGTATATGTGGAGGATAGTTTTGGTAAGGTTCAGCAGCTGACCTTTAGTTTTAACAACGAGCGAGAAGAGGGCAAGGATAAGCCTGCATCTTCTCGCCACTAAGGACGTAATTGATGCGAACGATAAATTCCTTCATTTTACTTTGTGTATTCTGCCTATTCTGTCAGCCGACCCTTGCCCAGCGCAGGGTGCGGCTGGCAGACTTGCCACCTTTTGAGCGTGCGGTAGTTGTAGTAAAATACTTTGAGGGTATGCACGGCTGGAAAAATTATCCGTATATTGGATATGGGCATCAGCTGCAACGGGGAGAGCGTTTCACAGCGGATATGACGGAACATCAGGCTGACTCGCTGCTTCGTGCCGACCTATGGAAATGCTTTGAACACTTCAAAGGGTATGGCAAGGATGCCCTACTGCTGACCTTGCTTGCCTATAATGTGGTGTGGGGCGTTTGCTCGGTTACGGCAACCATCCCAAAAGCCGGCTAATACGAAAGATAGAGTCGGGCGACAGGAATTTCTACCGTGAATTTGTCTCTTTCTGCCGACACAAAGGCAAAAGTCCTGCGTGGACTTGTCAAACGGCGTAAAAGTGGAGTTTGCACTGTTTTATATACCCTGATTATCAAATACACCTCTTGCGACATTTTTAATGCTCGCAAGGGGCGTTTTCTTGTTGTTTTTCTTCCTTCTTCACAATGAAGATTGAAACGACTGTAATAGGTGGAGGGATGAAACAACTAACACCAATGGAACAATGATTGTTTAGTCTTTTCTTTCCTTTCCTTTTTCTCTTTCATCCACCCTTCCTTATGCAATAGAATCCCATTAACACCTTGTACAAGGGTGATGTTTTTCTTCGTCGATGATAGTAGTTACGCTCATAATCTTATGTTTTGGGGTTATTGTTCTTTTTCGATGATGCTTTTTGCGGCTTCACGCAGCGAAACAAGCAGACGGATTCCATTTTCTCTGTCTGTACGTCATCGCCATACATACTCCTAAGCCGGCTATCAGCTTCAGCAAAAGTGTCGTATGGAGGATGGAAGAATCCCTTTCTTTCCAAGACTTTCTTAACAAGGAAGTCTCCTAATCGGCGTTCGTCCCTGACATAAAAGCAGCCACAAAAACAACCTCCGGGTTTCAACACGCGGAAGATTTCGGCAAAGGCTTTGTCTTTGTCAGGGAAAGCCTGAAAACCGTTCATGGACAGCACATAATCGAAGCTCTCGTCTGTATAAGGCAGCTCTCCGACATCGCCTTGTACCAAAGACAGGTTGTCTATATCCTCAGTCTCCTTCCGCAGAGTCGCAATGGCTATCATTTCCTCAGAATAGTCCAAGCCTACTATCTCGGCTGCCTTCATTCGGCGATACTTTCCGGCGGTGAAAATGGCAGTACCGACGGGTACGTCAAGCAGTCGTCCGTGGAAATCGTCCGGTATGAAATCAAGCACCTTCCGAGCCAAGAGATTACCATCTTCTTTCCATACCAGTCGCATATACATCCTCGACCACCACTTTCGTCCGGTCAGCACGTCGTCGTAATGCTCCATCATTCTCTTGTAGGAATTGCTCTGCTTGTGTCCCATTGTTTTTCTTTTTAATAGATGTTATCTTCTTATTTTGCAAAAGATAGGCTGCGCTCGGCAAATTGAAAGCGAGCTTTCTTTGCGCTCACTGGCACTACTTTTGCAAAAGTATGACATTCGCTTTGTCCCTGCAATCGCCAAAAATAGTGATTTTTGTTTTCAAGAAAAATGAGAAAAGATGCTTTTGCTGTCATATAAAAGTCAGGCATGGTGTGTATATTGAATAATGGAAAGAATCCTAAAAATCTGCTACTATACAAGATAGAAGCAAAGTAACAAATTCTTTACAAGAATCTTGCAGCATCTTTTCAAATACAAGGGGTAAAATAATGCGAAGATTGGTAAAGCAAAGGCAAGTGGAGTTTACCTTGCTTTGATTAGCCCCCAATCGGTCATTAGGCTATTTTTCCACGTCATTTCGTCGTTTTTCTAATGACTGCCATTAGAAAACACATTGCATAAACAATTTGTTTTCAATGATTTACAAACACGACCACGACTTCAAATTTTCTAATGACCGATTTGGGTTAAATGGTATTCTGATAGGTGTTTGTAAAAATGTGCTTTCAAGTAGTAAAATAAACGATAGATATTTTGCCTTCTCTCTAAAATGTTGTATCTTTGCATCGAATTTTAGGTCGAGCCACTTTGAGCCAGTACTAAGATGTTTTTCTAATATTAACTTTTGTGTTTTTCGAGAGCCTCTGAGCCATGAAGATACAAGCAAAAATTTATGCTTATGTATAAATTACGTTTGTCAATTTCGTGGCAGGGTATATTTATCTGCTATGATAAAGATAAAGAAGAAAAGGGCTCGAAGCCGGGTAAGAAAATGTCAGTCTACCAGCAGACGTGTATGAAACTGAAATGGTATAAATTTATCTTTTCCGTTATCAAGTATGTGTTGAGAGGCTTGTTCGTTCTGCACTTGTTCCTTTGAGCCGAAACAATTAAGGGAGCCGACCGCATCACTGCGACCGGCTCCTAAAAAATTAGAGAGTTATAAAATTCTTTCGGTTATGGATTGGGGTTAGTTCCGCCTCCAGAAGTACCAGAATCTTCTGCATCGAGCTTGCCTTTCCATTCTTCCCACTCGATGTCCACGTCCGACAAACCGCGCACGGCACGGGCACCGGTTTGTAATTGAACGGGCGGTGGTCTGCATCAAATATTTTGAGGGAAGCACGGCAAGAAGGATCACCCTTACGTCGGGTATGGTCATCAGCTTTTGTCTGGTGAATGCTTCTCTCCTAATATGTCGGAACGGCAAGCAGACTCACTGCTTCGTGCTGACCTTTTGAAATACTTTGAGTATTTCAAAAATATGACAAAGATACCCTATTACTTGCCGCCTTATCCTACAACGTTGGAGCGGGCAGGATGCTGGAATATAGCAAACATCCTAAGAGTAGATTGCTACGGAAAATAGACTCGGGCAACAGAAGTTTCTACCGTGAATTTATCTTTTTCTGTCAATATAAAGGCAAGGTGTTACGATAATTGGTAAGGGCGACGATATGTTGAACTTCATCTTTTGTATATTAGATAATTAGGAATTAAACATAAAATGCTATTAGTTCCCCTAAAAGTAGTAACTTTGTAGAAAATATAGTTTATGAAAGTAGTATTAGATACAAATATTATTTTTTTAGCGATTTTCATTTAAATGGAGCTAAAATTAAAGATTTATGCGAATCAGCAAAAATCTATAGGGGCTACAATTTACATTCCTGCAGTAGTTATAGATGAGTCTATAAATAAATATTGCGAAAAAAATACAAGATTGTAAAACGAAAAATAGATAAAGTTTTTTTCCGACTTTGAAAGATTGACTGACAAAAAAAGTGAATTTGTCTCAAAAAAATCAATTGATGTTATCACAAAAAGAAAAAAAGAAGAATATGCCATTTTTAATGCTCAAATTAGGCGTCTAAATATAAATATTATACCATATCCTTCTACTTCTCACAAAGATTTAGTAAGTCGCGACCTTGCTCGTAAAAGGCCTTTTTCAAGAAAGTGGGAAAGGGTATCGAGATGCTCTTATATGGGAGAGTCTCCTTACAATATGCACTAAACCCTAATGATCTGTTCGATATGCCACAAGTGGTGTTTATAAACAAGAATCATAAGGACTTTTGCTTAGAAGGTGATCTACATCCTGATTTGCGAGAAGATTTGTCTAAATTAAATATAAATGAAGATCATGTTGAAGTTGTAGAGGATATTGATGTGTTCATTAAGAAGTTTGCTAAGCCCAAACAAAAAATCCTTCAAAAAATCAAAGATGCTTTTCAATCCCATGGTAGCTATGCAGATATTAATATTATTCATGAAACTGAACAGCGTTTAGATAAATTTTTATTATATCGACAATTTGATTACGAGAATAGTCCGTTTAGGCAGGAATTTGAAAAATCCCTCTGTGGTAGAAATAGGAAAGCCTGAAATTAAATTAGATGAAGTACGACAAATATCAGAAAATGAAGTTGTAATTGAGTATACTGTCAATGTAGAATGTACTTTTGATGTCTTTTTTTATTTAAGGCAGATGCAATGTGCATGGATGAAGAAGAATTACCTCAGGTTTGGGACAATGATTGGAATAAGCATTATATGGCGGCATCTGACACAGCTACAATAAATCTGAAAAATTTTTCTTAATTGTAGATAATTCATTTTACAAAAAGTGTTGTCAGATGATATTGAAATAATAGATAATGCCGACTATCAAAATTAAAGGACTTTAAAAAGATATTTCCTGCGACTTTCTTTTGCTTCTTTTCTTTGGTCGCCTGCTTGTTCAAAGAAAAAGAAAAGAAGCCACGCAATTTTTGAGGTTGCGTGGCTCTTTGTGTTATGACTTTTCAGTTATTCCAAGTATAGCCTTAGATTTTTTTCCTGTGCTCAATATAAAGAAACGATAGTTTTCTTATTCCCTACCAACTTATTAGATGAGAAATGACCTCTGCTCCTGTCTAAATACAGAACTTTGCTACACGCTGGTTACCGCGACGGTAAAAGGAAGGTACCTTATAGAGCATCCGGAAGAGGAAGGGGTAACGTCCTTGATCATAATCGCTCATATAATACTCCTTTAATAGATGCAAATGCGGGTGCCATTGTTCCATATCCGCAGTATTCAATATCGACCATCTGAACTCTGCTTTATGCTCGGTCTTACTTACGGCATCGTGTTGTTTCGCGTGTTTTACGAGCATATACGCCAGAATTTCCAAAAGGATGGTAGTGTTATTGAGTTGAGAACACACCATATTAAAGAAAGTTTTTACCTGCTCTTCATCGAAATACATCAGCACACCTTCAAGTATGATGAGCACAGGAGCATTGTGCTTCTTTACCGTTTTAATCCATTCTTCATCAAAAAGCGATAGGGACAGGTAGGTGTTCTTTTCGGTTTCGGGCAGGAGTTGACGGCGGATGGCAATGACTTCGGGCAGGTCAAGATCGTACCAATGACCGACATTCGGCTTGCCTAAGCGCTGATAACGGGCATCAATACCAGCCCCCAACTGTATCACTACGGCATCCGGGTGCTGGGCCAAGAATTCTTTTGTCTCGTCATCTATCAGCTTCGCACGTACACACACGCCCACCTGAGACATCTTTGCACCCTTAAATTTGGTAAAATCATAGTCCACTTGCCCTATCATCTCGGCAGCAAAGGGGTCGGATAGGATTGGTCTCGGATGGTTATACTCCGTTGCTTTAGCCCATAAAAGGTATCAGCATCGTTTCGGGAATACTTGTAAGTTGCTTTGTTTCCATTTTTATCTTTATTTTTCAAATGACAATTTATTCGTCCAATTATGCTACAAAGATATAAAGATCATAAAGCCAATACAATACTTATTTATAGGTATTCTATTGTTTTTTTGCGGAGTGGGACTTTGCCTCCCTGAATTCCATTTAGCAAGTGGTGCGGAGTGGGATTTTGACCTCAATATTGCATTTAGCAGGTGGTGCGGAGTGGGATTTCGACCTCAATATTGTATTTCGCAAGTAGTGCGGAATGGGATTTCGACCTCATTATTCCATTTTGCAGGTGGTGCGGAATGGGATTTTCGACCTCAAAAATCCATTTTGCGAGTAAAAATGAAGCGAAAACGCTTGGATTCTTGCAATCTTTTACTAAAATTTGAGCAACAATTTTTATCAACCCCTAAACCAAGATCAAGATGGAGAAGGTTCGCATTATCAATCTACAGAAGTTGAATAACGCTGAATATGCCTATTTCGCTCAGCAAGTGAGTAACCTCATTCACGAGGGCACTGTCGAGAAACTGCACGTGGGTGCCGCCACACTTACTGCTTTCGATGCCGATCTGAAATTGCTGACCGACATCGTGGCGCAGAGCCGCATTTCGGACGAGACAGCCGAGATTGCGGTGATAGACAAGCAGACCGACGACCTGATAACCTACATCTTCTCGGCCATCCGCAGCGCGAGGCAGAGCCCCGTTGCCGCGCAGAAGGCTGCTGCCACCACGCTCTATAATGCCACTAAGACATACGCCGGCATCCAGCGAATGGCGCAGCGGCAGGAGGTGCAACAGGCACGCGGTCTGCTCACCGACCTTGCCAAGCCCGACCTCAAGGCGCACGTTCAGACGCTTGCCCTCCAGCCCGCAGTTGACCAGCTCTCCGCCACCATCACCGCTACGCCTCGCTGCTAGAAAGCCGCGCCGTATCGCAGCTTGCTGCCAACCTTGGTGCCGCCAAGCCTGTACGTGAAAAAATGAACGCCGAGTACGACGAGATGACCACCGTGGCCTTTGCTTTCAGCATCGCCGCACCGGCAGCCGAACTCGCCACGTTTATCACGAAGCTCAACAAGCTCATCGACGACACCAACACCGCCTACAATCAGAGCCGTGCGCAGATGCAGACCTCTAGGGTACGGCATCGGGCGGAAAGAAGCCCGAGGAGGTGAAGCGCGTGGAGTCGCTTATCGCCGCCTATGAGCAGGATGCCCACTTCACGCCGGGCGTGATGAAGTTCACAGGCCTTGCTGCGGGCACCGGCTCGGAACGCGCCTATAAGATGGTGACCGACGACGTGGACAATCCCTTCTGGGTGTGCATCGTGGACGGCAAACTCGTGGACGTGGAGTTTAAGATTCAGCCCGGAGAGCCGGGTGGGCTGCCTATCGAGAAGCTGAAGTAATTGAGTACAGGAAGTTAGGTGTAAGCAAATTGAGACAAAGCGGAGCAATCGCAGGGCGTGCGGTTGCTCCATTAGAAAAAGAAAACATAATGAAAGCGGACTATAATTTCATAGAAAGCAATAAAAGTAGTTGGAATCAAAGGACCCAAGAACACTATGATTCCGATTTTTATGATGTCAAGGGCTTTGTGGAGGGAAAGTCGTCACTAAATCCTATCGAGTTGGGGCTGCTTGGTAATATCAGGGGGAAGAAGATTTTGCACTTGCAATGCCACTTCGGATTGAATTCGATTTCTCTGTCGCGCATGGGTGGTGAAGTGACGGGTATTGATTTATCTGATGAAGCGATAAGAAAGGCACGCCAACTTGCCAAAGACTCCGGGACAGACACAAGGTTTGTCTGTTGCAATATCTTTGATTTACCGGACTATTTAGACGAAACTTTTGATATTGTTTTCACAAGTTATGGCGTTATCAATTGGTTTCCCAATCTTGATGAATGGGGAAGAATCGTAAGTCGTTATCTCAAGCCTGACGGGAAATTTGTAATGGTGGAATTTCATCCTGTCTTGTGGATGTTTGATACAAAGTTTGAGAGAGTAGAATCTGCTTATTCAAGGGAAGAGCCTTATATAAGTACGTCGCAAACATATACAAACGCTTCAGAGGCTGGTAAGGAATATGTGGAGGTAACTTGGAATCATGGGTTGTCTAAGGTACTTCAAGGATTATTGCATGCTAATCTGCGAATAGTTGATTTTCAAGAGTACGATTACTCGCCCTTTAACTTGTTTGGAAATATGGAGGAAGATAGGGGGATGTATTATCTGAAAGACAGAAAAGGAATGATACCTATACTTTTTTCAGTCGTTGCAGAGCGGTGATTTTGAAGTATTATGAAAAAGATTTTTCATAATGGTTAAGGCAAGCCATTGAGTCCTGACCAATTGAATTTCAAGCAAGAGTTGAGTTGCAGAAGTATTATGCATCGCGACTTTCTTTTTGCTTCTTTTCTTTGGTCGCCTGCTCGTTCAAAGAAAAAGAAAAGAAGCCACGCAATTTTGAGGTTGCGTGGCTCATTGTGTTAGGGCTTTTCGGTTGTTTCAATTATCCGTTCTTCGGGGTGGGTATCAAAAGCCCAATTGATTTGTTCATCGGGCAGGGTGCTGTGTACTCCTCTGCCCATCACCATTCCACAATCTTCAAGGATTTTGCGCTCGGCTTCCTCTCGGTCTGTGGCTGCAACCTCAAACACTCCTTCAAAAACGTATTGGGTGCGTACTCTGTAAACTTTCCTTTCCATATCTTCAAAATTCAGCAATGAGTAATCTGTGTTCCATCGGCTCGCCATTCGATAACCTGCGGTGAGTGAGCCAAAAATGGTGCGCTCCGTAACCATAGACAAAAAACTTGTCAAGTTCCGTTTCTTGGGAGATTTGGAGGAGTGCGGTCTGCAACTCCTCCTTGTTCTCGGCTATGCTTATGGCATTGATAACTCTCACGATGATGTTGGGAATTTCGTCTGCCCAACTGCGAATAATGCCTTCTACCTGTACTTTCATATTGCTTTGTTTTATGGATTGTTATGCGGTTGCTCTCTGCGCTATCATTCTCATATTCTTCTGCATCAAGGCGAGTATCTGCTCGTGGTACTCGGTGTTCTTGTTGCACACGCCACGACTTTGCACCACTTTCATCGTTTCCAATGATACCTCGATGGTCTCGATGCGCTCTCCGTCCTTTGTGGCAGAGAAGATAAGCGACTGCGGTTTGCTGTAATAGTGTGCGTCATATACGCAATGGTGCATTGCCGTGCCTTCCTCTAAATGCTCCTGCACACTCTCCAAAACGTGGATGCGGATAATGCCGTCAGTAAACTCTATGCCAAAGAATTTTGCTTTGAGTTGCTTGTATGCTTGTTCGGCTTCCATCGCTTCCTTGCGCTTCTTGATAATATTCTCACGTTCTTTCATTGCTCTGCGCTTGGCTTGGTAATGGTCGTGCGCTGCTCTTAGGTCGTTGGGGCAAACATACTTTGGACTACGTGTGTCCTTGTCGAGTGTCGCAAGTGTATCAATCATATCACACCACAAATTGCCGTCCTCTACTTGGTAGCCGTTGCGCAAACAAATGCGGATAGATGCCCAATACTTGTCAATCTTGGCATATCTGTCCCTAATAAAGTGGCGAAGTAGGGAGAATTGTCCAGACTTCAATAAGGTTTCCGCCTTGTTATCCGTAAGAATGGAATGGAACAACTCAAAGGGGGTAAGGTCGTGGAACGCTCCCTTAAATCCGTTGCGCTTGATGTCCTTCATCACTCCATAACGTGGGTAAATGCCGTGTGGAAGTATGTCGTACAAAGGCTTGTCGGGGCGGATTTCCAAATCACTGCCAAACTGCCACGTATCATACCAACAACTCATCGGGCGAAGTCGTGCCAACACTGCGCTTTTGCCGTCGGGAGCAATCCAACGCTCAACCACCTCCGAACAAAATCGTCTTATCGGTTGTCCTTGCTTGCGGTACACCTCCATATAGAAGTAACGTATCACTTGGTAGCCTTTGAAGGTGGTGAGTACGCAATAGTATGCAATATCCTTAAATACCCTCTGCCGTTCTGTATGTATGGTGAGTTTCGTTCCGCAATGGGGGCAAATGGTGGTCTTGCCTTTATGCCGTGTGTCCGTCCATTGGTGTCCACACTCCAAACAAGTGTGTTCGCCTTTCGTGTTGCGCTTGGCAATATGCTCAAAAAGATGCGTGTATGCCCATTGCTCTTGCTTATCGGTAATGGTGGGGAGTTGGGTTGCCAACTCCGCCACTTGCTTCTGAAATTTATTTCTTGGTTTCATCTTTTTTTCTCCTATCGTTAGTGTGAGTACATTTGGCTTACCCTTTACTCGTCACGGAATACATATCCACTCTCAAACCAATACCCCTCGTCAAAGAGTTCGTCCGCATACTTGTCATAATCAAAGTATCGCTCTGCAAATTCGGATAGTTCGTGCTCCATACTTACCATTTCTCTTGCAAACTCCTCTTTGCTCACATATCTGCCTACAAAAGCGGAATTGAATTGCCTCATTAGGTAATAGAGGGATTCAGTTAAATCCTTGCCGGTATTCTCTACCCATATCCAAAAAGGCACTCACATTCATACCGTCCAAATTCTCCAACTCGTCCCTCAGTTCAAAGAAGTTGCTATCCAAATGCCCCTCGTCAATAAATGCTTCGGGAATGTTCTCCCAATCTTGGAACATCAATTCGGGTTCTTCCTCGTCTTGGTGGAGTTCGTGGCATACTTCCATAAACTCGTCTTGGTCGTAACAATCAGAAAGGTCTATCCACTTACCTCTTAGTGAGCCTTCGTTATACTTGGCATATGTGCCTACATAGATGCGTGCTTCGCTTAAATCGTATCGTTCCATAGTCTTTGTTTTTTAGAAGTCAAACAATGAAGGTTGTGCAACCTCTGCCGTTTCTTTCTTTTGTGGTCTTGCGTTACGGCTCTGTATCTTGGCGAGTTCCTCACGTTGGTACTGCTTGATGGCTTCTTGCCTTGCTTCGGCTTTCTCCTCCTCTGTGAGTTCTACAAGATGATTTACTGCCACTCTGCACGTGGTTGCTTTCCCCACTTCGATTTCGTCCTCGTCATAGTAGTGGACTGCCATTGAATAGATTTCATCGTCCTCAAAGCCATTGCACCCACTCGCCTGTACTTGGTTCAAGATGTAAGTTACACACTCCTCGATGCTCTTGTTAGGCTTCATCAAGTTGGGAGCAAACAAAGGGTCTGTCGCTGCACGCTGATTGAGATACTCGGCTATTGCTCTCGTAAAATGTTCTGTTCCTTTCATAGTCGTTTAATGTTTGGGAATTTCTACTATTTGGTTTATCTGTCCGCAAAGGAAACTTTTTAGGCTGGTGCGGTCGGGTGCATAATACTCTGACCAATGTCCGTATTGATTGACCAAATACTTCTTCAATACGTCCATAAAGTCAAACCGATAACCCATTAGGGGAACGGCTGTACGGAAGTGGGTGTTGGTGTTCACCGCTTCGGCAAGCCAATTCTTTTCTTCACGGCTCATTCGCTCCCCACGATTGAGTTTCAAACGGAGAAGATACACCTTACTGCCACTCAATTTGTCCAATGTCTCAACGTCCCACTGCACAAACTTAGTCGCCACCAAACGCTCACTTTCATCAACCACCGAACTTATGCGGTAATGAGAGGAGGAGCTATATCCTTTTTTTTTCATCGAAGATGTAATATTTACTTTCTGCTGTTCCATAATGACATTTTTTTTATGCGTCCAAAGATCGGAGTATGCTGATTCCTTTTTGTAGCAATAAGAAGGTAGGGGGCGCAGCCGGCACAAGGTTTTGCAGGAAAATACTACCCGAAATGAAATGTAGGTGTGGAGATTTTCCGTGCAAACCAAAGGCACTGACCTTGTGCAAGCTGCAGCCCCTTACTACCTTTTGCGAATAAAGAAAGAAATCAGCACCGACTTATGGCACATCAAAGTGGAATAGATGGACGTGAGAAGCGAAAGTGCAACGCCTTGTATGGAAAACGAAAAATGGTGGCTACCTCAAATCGAGATAACCACCCATAAAGAAGAATGAATCGAAGAATATCTTTCCTTGTGCGCTCAGAGCACACAGAGCAGGATTGCCACGATGACGGCAAGCCAGAACAGCCAACGCAGGATTGTAAAGGTTACTTGCAGTATCACTCTGACAATGAAGCGTAGTATCAGGAAACCGAGAATAACCGAAACGGCGGTTACGACTTGCGGCGTAACTATCTTCGAGATGAGGTAAACTGCACCGATAACGATGGAAAGCAGAACGACGAGTTCGATGAAGCGTGTCCAACCGAAGCGGCGGACTTGCTTGGGAGAAGTCGGCAGCTGCCTGTTCTTATCGGTTTTGTTCGATGCGTCTGCCTTGATGAAGGCAGGTGTGTGAACGATTTCGTCAAGCCGTGAGGACAAAGGAAGCTCGCTTCTTTTGTCTCGGCGAGAAATCGCACTTTTAAGAACGTCTTGATTCATGATGATTGTATTCATAATCGGGGCTTTTAATAGTTTCAAGAGCGATAACAAGATGCTCTAACGACCCAAAGACAAGTGTTTGCAAAACTCTTGACGTGTGGAGTGGAGCGTTTATCTTGGCTCTTGACACTACAAAAGTCCCCGATGGTGATGTGTCAAGTCATGTTCTCACCGCCTATCGTTGGCAGACCATTGACCTCGATGAGCAGCACGATGGTACCGGTCAGCTCGGTGTACAGTTTGTCGTATTCTGTACCTGCCGCAAAGTCGTCCGTGAGTTCGTACTTGGTAAATACCGCTTGAATAGCCTTGTTGTTCAGCAAAATTAGTGCTAACCTTTCGGGAAGCGGGCTTGGCAGCTCCTTTTCATACTCCTGCTCCAGCACGGAGACAAGGGTGTCATACTTTGAGAAGTGCAAGTCGTGGTACAGCACTTCGCTTGCCATCACCTCTGCTTCGGGGTAGGAGAAACCTTGCGCCACGGCATCGCAGTAAGCCGTCAATGCCTCGTCTGCGCGAGCAGTTACAAACGCATTGTCATTCACTCTCTCTGGAAAATGCTCTCCGAGATACGCCTCCAGCTTCAGACGGAAGTAAGAAAGCTCTTTCTTTGTTGTTGCCATAAGTCTTAATGATTTGTTATTATAATAGGTGTATCACTCTTTTTGGTATAACGTCGCTTGGTCGCCTTTGCAGGCGGAGCACTTGCGAAGTCGAACTTATCCAATTTCTTGGATACGGCAAGCATATCATTCTCAATCTTCTTGTTCGTTATGCGGGCATAAAGCTGAGTTGTAGTTATGCTTGTGTGTCCTAACATCTTGGACACTGATTCTACTGGAACACCCTTGGTGAGCATCATCGTGGCAAAGGTGTGCCGGGCCATGTGAAAGGTCAGGTTCTTGTTGATACCGCAAACATCGGCTATCTCTTTCAAATAAGAGTTCATACGCTGGTTGCTGAGAATGGGTATCAATCTACCATTCTTTGCTTTGCCCTCATACTTCTTGATAATCATCTTAGGAATATCGAGAAGAAGGATATGGCTTAACGTATCAGTTTCTGACGTGCCGTTACGATCCACTGCTTGCCGTCCATCGTTATGATATTGTCAGGAGTAAGGTTGGCTACATCAACGTAAGCAAGTCCTGTAAAGCAAGAGAACAAGAAGATGTCGCGAACATTTACCAATCGCTGCGTTGCAAATTCCTTGTGCATGATGGTATCCACTTCTTCGTCTGTCAAAAAGCCACGATCAACTCTTTTGGTCTTGAAGTGGATATTGAGGAATGGGTCGTGATTAAACACTCCAGCCTTTCGACCAAATATGATAACCGTCTTGAAAGTCTTTAAGGTCTTGATGGCCGTGTTAAAGCTCTGTCCAACCACCGTCTTGAGATAGACATCGAAATCGTGAATGACAATCGGGGTTAGTTCAATAATATTGAGGTCTGTGCGTGCATACTTTTCTTGAATGAACTTGGCGAAGTGACGCTTGCAGATGTCAAACTTGCGATAATTGGCTTTGGTAACTCCACAGCCAATCTGTGCATACATATCATTATTATATTTGGTAAACAATGAAAGAACGGTCTCCATATCCTCACGTTTACCAAGATATTCCGATTTGATGCGTTCAAGGCTGAGTTCTTCTGAGAACTCCAATCGTTGGAATATCATCTGAAGGTCTGTGCTGATGCTCGTCAGTTGTGCGTTGGTAGCCAAAGCCTCCCTTGGTTCGTCCCCGTACTTTACCCAGTGTGCTATCCCACATTTCGGGATCAACACTAACGCCTGTTGTGCCGAGTGCCATTCTTTCTCCATTAAGATGGATACGCATCATAACCGATGCTTTTCCTTCTTTGTTCAAATAATTGCTTCGCAGATAGAAGCTTGTTCTGAAAATACTCTTCATACTTACAAGTTTTTAGTGCAGAAGTAAATCGTGCTTTCGACCCGTTTAAGGGTGAGTTACGCGTTATTTTTACAGCTGCAAAGTTCGACATAATTCTTTGAATAACAATGAAGTATGCGGTATCTGTGTGTACTCTGTACGGTATCAGTGGCTACAATTTTACAAAGTCGATTTTTTCTGTAGCCATATTGTAGCCAGTTGGGAGTATTTTGAGCGTTTCGGCGGTATCTGTATGTACTCCCAAGCAGGGAAGTATATAAACGAATAATCGCCGTAACTCGTTGAAGTTACGGCGATTATCTGATTTAATCATTTTTTTGTTTTCTCTTGTTCAGAGTACGTAAAGTGGAGCTGGTGGGAGTCGAACCCACGTCCGCACAAGGAAACCATACGCTTTCTACACGTTTATTCCAGCCTTCGGTTTTCGTATGCCGGCAAGACCTGGACCACCAACCGGCATCTTATCCTCTAAGTCTTCATCTGTGCAGCGAGGCGTACACAGACTATTTCCGATTGTCCTGCATCGCTTGACCTCTGGATTCGGAACAACATCCTCGGAGCGATGTCTCGTCCAGCTATCTGATAGCCGGATAAAGCCAGTAACCTACTGTACTTCGGTTAGGCAGCGAGAGCGTAATTGTTTTCGCCAATTAATTTGTTGATAGCTGATATTTAGGAGCAAACTAACGACGCTCCGCGTGCTTACGTACCATTTCGTCTTGCCGTCAAATCCAAACAAGCCCATAATGGTATTGAGGAAACTTGAGAGGCGAAAATGCCCATTGTTCCTTGCCGATTCAGATAGAACCGGTCTGCAAATTTAACAAGACTTTATGGAACTGCCAAACTTTTTTGTGCTTTTTTGCTTGCATTATGGTGTTAATTGCTCTTTCCGTGCCAGCCAACCAGGCGGGAATAAAAAACATGGAAAAACTTGCAGAAGTCATAAATCATGCTTAAATTTGCGAGCATTACGAAAATCAACAATCAAATCACTATGATCAAGAATTATGTAGAAGAGAACAAAGACAGGATGCTCGAGGAGCTGTTCAGTCTGATACGCATACCCAGCGTAAGTGCGCAACCGGCTCATAAGGAGGACATGGTGCGCTGTGCCGAACGGTGGAAGGAACTGTTGCTTGAGGCTGGAGTCGACAAGGCAGAGGTGATGCCGTCAGAGGGTAATCCGATGGTCTATGCCGAGCGGATAGTCGACCCGAAGGCGAAAACCGTATTGGTTTACGGGCATTATGACGTGATGCCGGCCGAGCCTTTCGATCTGTGGAAGACCGAACCTTTCGAGCCTGTCGTGAAAGACGGCCATATCTGGGCACGCGGTGCCGATGATGACAAGGGGCAGTCGTTCATGCAGGCGAAGGCTTTCGAGTATGCCAACAAGCACAACCTGCTGAAGCATAATGTGAAGTTTATCTTTGAAGGTGAGGAGGAAATCGGCTCTGGAAGTCTCGGTCCGTTCATCGAAGCACACAGGGAACTGCTGAAGTGTGACGTGATACTCGTGTCCGACACGGGTATTATCAGTCCTGATGTCCCCTCCATCACAACGGGGCTGCGGGGTCTGTCCTATTGGCAGATAGAGGTGACAGGGCCCGATCATGACCTCCATTCTGGGACGTTCGGCGGGGCTGTTGCCAATCCGATCAATGTCCTCTGCAAGCTGCTTGCCGATGTGACGGGGCCTGATGGGAAGATCCGTATTCCTGGTTTCTACGATGATGTGGAGGAGGCTTCCGATGAGGAACGTAAGCTCGTTGCCTCAATTCCTTTCGATGAGGATGTGTATAAGAAGGCCATCGGTGTGAAGGCTCTCTTCGGTGAGGAGGGGTACAGCACGATCGAACGCACAGGCTATCGTCCGTCATTCGATGTCTGCGGTATCTGGGGCGGCTATACAGGAGACGGTGCCAAGACCGTCATCCCATCGAAGGCATATGCCAAGATTTCGTCCCGTCTTGTCCCACATCAGGACCACAACAAGATCAGTCAACTGGTAATCGACTCACTTCAACCGTGTCGCTCCCGACACCGTTACCGTGAAAGTGGAGAAACACCATGGCGGCTACGGCTACGTCTGTCCGATCGACTTCCCGGCCTACAGCGCTGCGGAGCGTGGCTTTGAGGCTGTCTTCGGCAAACGTCCGTTGCCAGTCCGTATCGGTGGAAGCATTCCCATCATCTCTACCTTTGAGAAGATGCTCGGTGCGAAGAGTGTTCTTATGGGCTTCGGACTGGAGTCAAACGCCATCCATTCTCCGAACGAGAATATGCCGGTTGACCTCTGGCTGAGGGGAATCGAAACCATAATCAATTTCCATCTTGAGTACGATAAGGAAGCGTAAGTGTAGTTTTGCCGTCTTGCCTGCTGTTCCATGGGGACGGCCCACAAGGTTCCTCAAGAAAAAGTCAGCGAAGAAAAGACTCTCTTCAGATGTGGAATTGAAAGAGGGAATATGTATGCAAAAAGCCAGTGATTGGTAAGCACGAGGAATAGATGCTCTCGTTTGTCCGACAGACAAATCTGTATCGTGGACAGACGAGGGCGTTTCCTTTACCAGATTGTATGTTTTTTCACAGGCTGATGTCAGGGCAGTTGCATCGTCAGACAGTGTATTGAGCCATGCTGCCTTATGATTGTACGGCTGTCGATACCGATAATCTCCCGGCCGGGGAACGCCTCCTGTATGGTTTCTAATGCAGCCTTGTCCTTTTCGGGCTGATGGTATGTGGGTACCAGTACTGCTCCGTTGATGACAAGGAAGTTGGCGTATGTCGCCGGCAGACGCTCGCCGTCATCGTAGACAGCATCCGTCATCGGCAGCCGGAGCAGCCGGTAAGGATTTCCGTCAGGTGTGCGGAGTCGTTTCAACTGCTCCTCCAGAAGGCGGAACGCCTCATAATGTTCGTCCGTCTCATCGTCACATCCTATATATAATAAGGTGTCATCCGGAGCAATCCGCACGATGGTATCAATATGTCCGTCGGTGTCATCGCCTGCCAGCCGGCCGTGGTCCAGCCAGACGACACGCTCCACATTCGGGAAGAGCAGGCGCAGCCGTCTGTCAATATCCTCTTTTGTGAGTGGCTGATTGCGGTGTGCAGCTGTCAGGCAGCTGGTTGTCGTAAAGAGCGTACGGTCTCCGTCGCTTTCTATCGAACCGCCCTCCAGCACAAAGTCCTTGTGGTTTTCCAGTGTACCATGGAAGAGTCCTGCTTCATAAACCTGCCGGTTGATACCGTTGTCCTTCTCGGCTGCAAACTTCCCGCCCCATCCGTTGAAACAGAAGTCGAGCAGGTGGATGGGTTGGAAGCTGCCCTTGGGCTGCGCATCCGATACGAGGGAGATGGGAGCAACGTCTCGTGCCCACGTGTCATTGCTGTCACAGGCGAAGAGGGTTGCCCGCCTCATCTGTTCCTCTGTCAGTCTTTCTGCCAGTAAGGTGCGCACCTGTTCTGTGTTTCGTGCCGTGATGAGCAAGGCCTCATAGCGTGTAATGGCATCCGCCATCTGGAGATAAACCTCGGTAATCTCTTTTCAGGTAAGGCCGCCAGTCGGTGTCTTCGTGCGGCCATATCAGCATGACGCTGCTTTGCGGTTCCCATTCTGCAGGCAGCCTGAAACCATGATGTCTGTTTGTGTTCATGGTGCAAAGGTAAGAAAAGAAAACGTGATACGCATCTTCCAGCCTCCATTTTGTTATTGTAGTCTTATATGTAGAATCTGGTTCCTTTGGGAGGTGGACGATATGATCAAGCAGACAGTGCGGCTTGATGTAAGTCAACCAGGAGAGTTGATAAGTCAACCAGAGAGTTGATAAGTCAATTCTGTCGTTTGATATGTGTCAACAGCTTTTGACGGAAGTCAACTTTTGCCCAAAAATCAAGGTAAAAAAGCAGTTTTCTTTGTGCAGAGCCGGGAAGTACACTAACTTTGCAAACACAAAACAAAAGAACCGGCACCTCATCAGGATAACAAGAGGTGGCCACTGAAAGGGCTTCAGTCTCAATAGGCAGACACAAGTAAAAAGATTGTTTAACAAGAAAAGAAAGGAAAACGTTATGAAAGAGAGAATCAAGAAAGCAAGCGTTATGCGTAAGCTGTTCAACTATCTGACAAACGTCATCAGTGAGTACAATATGGGTCGTGCAACTTGTCTGGCATAAGCCGGCAGCACGCTCATTCCTTACGCTAAGAGTTTAGAAAGAAAGTAAAGTTTGAGAGAATATAAAGAGAAATCGGATCGGAGTCCCTGTGGATTCCGGTCCGATTTTCGTTTGCGGAGGGCTTACTTGTTGCCGGCTGCATCGTAATCGGCAATCAGCTGCCGCAGCCCTTCCAGTGTCCGGGTATCATACTTGGCGGCATCCATACCTGGACAGTTCAGATATTCTGCTGTCAGTTTTGTTCTTGTCTTTGCGCTCCGTGTGCCCAACAAAGCCTTGTCGCCAAGATAGATGGCCTCTTTTCTGTCCTTCAGCTTCAGATAAAGTTCGTCTTTATCCAATGGATGTTCCAGGATGTAGTTGCCCTTTCCGTCGGTAAAGCGTACTTCAAAGAACTGTGGGTGGCGTGTCCCGATATTGATGGAACCACTGCCGCCGGCATTCGTCAGCACACCGTCTTTCGAGCCTTTTGCGCCGATATAGGTCTTGCCGCCTGCATATACGGTTACATTGTCAGCAGCCTTGAACTTCTGTTCAGTCTTGCCGTTCGCGTCGTTGTGCGTCAGTGTTACGGCTGATCCCATTGCCGGAGCATCAAGATCGAGGATTCCTCCGGTTCCCTTTACCCATCTTCTTTTCAATGGATTCATAGACGATGGTGATGCTACCCTCATGTGTCGTACCGTCAGCAAGTACCACCTTGCCGGGCACATTATAGATGTTCACGGAAGCCTCTCTGGCCTCTTTCACCAGCTGTCGTTCTTCGTCGGCAGCCTGTTGTTCCTCTGCTTTTCGCCTTGTTAGCCAGTCGCTGTTTGATGTTCTCCGTCATGTCTCCCAGTGCACAGCCGTTGGCAAGCAGTTTTGATACCATACGTCGCACCATCTCGTTCTCGGAGAGCTGGGGTGCCGTTTTGTATTGCAGGAAAGGAAGTTTCCTGTCATCACAGGTCGTTATATTGCTGAAGTTCTCGCTGCTGCTCCACGATTCGAGCTTGATCTCGGCCACCTGATTGCCCACACGGTCCTTGATATAATAGTTTCTTTTGCCTAATGATGGGTCATTGACAAGCACTTTTCCCACCACCTCTTTGTTGATGATGATGTCGCCGTTGTCGTTGATGGAGAAAGGATGCTGTGCAGTAAAGTCTTCATCAGCTTTCTCCATCTTTTTGACTACGGTATAGATGCTGTCCCATTTTGCAGAGAAAGGACGTGAGCCTTGCCCGAAGAGGTCGGCAATGGCGGATTGGTTGATGCCGCTGCCGGCGATGAGCTGGGGCTTGCTGTCTAACAGCTTGTAGACAAAGTACTTTTGTGTTGGACAGAACAATCCTGTCTTTCGGGTTCTGCAGCTCAAAGACTGCGCCTTCGGGCGATGTGAACTGGAGCCAGTCTTCCGGTGTGCTGACGCCTTGTTTTGTCCTGTTCGTAATGAAGAATGTGAACACCTTTTTCCCGTCGGGCGTAGACAGTTCGCAGACCCTCTTCTCCTCTTTTACAAGTGCTACCGGTGTGCCGTCAAGCAGAACCTCTCCTTTCTTGATTTTTCAGATCCTGGGCGTGTGCGAAAGCACCATGAAGCTGGTGATAAAGCCTAATACTGTTTTTCTCATTTTACTTGTTTGATTTTGATGTTGATTGAATTTGTCCGTAGAGATATGGATTTTATGTCTGATGTCCGTGTTTCCGGTGAATGGAGTCCCCGGTGTCTGCCAGGTCTGTCTTGAGGGAGGCTCCTACAGTCGTTCCGCCTCTTTCACCCGGTTTTTGTCTGTTTCAAACTTCCTGCTTCCGAAGTTGTAGTGTACACGGAAGAGTACCTGGCGGCTTTCGCTGTGCCCCCAGATGTCCAACTGCAATGCCCCCTTGCGTCCGTAACTGTCCCAACGCTCAGTGTGGAGGAGGTCGGTAACCATAAAGGACAGTGAGAGACGGTCACGGAGCAGCCGTCTGCTCAGCCCGATGTCTATGCTTCCGCTTGGCTTGAGCACCTCATAACTCCTGCCTTGACGCTTGCTTGCATATTTAGCAGACAGCTCCATACGTATTTTTGCGGGCAGTTGTATGTCGTTTGAAAGGGTAAGATTGCACGATGGACGACGATAATCTTCTCTGTAGGTTTCGTAGTCAAGGTGGTTGACAAAGTAATAGGCACCGATGTTTGTACTGATGTCCCACCATGATGCGAGGCGTCTGTTATAGATAAGGTCAAGTGCCAGCTGCTTCTGTCTGCCGATGTTCTTGGTCGTCATGACGATACAGTTCTTCTTGTAAGCGTCGGGAAGCTGGGTGAAATAGTCATTCAGCTGGTTGTAGGAGAGGGTAAGGCTAAGGTTGTTCTTGGTATAGCCTAATGAAATCTTATGGCCTATCTGCGGCTGGATAAACGGATTTCCTTTCCAGTAGGTCAGCTCGTCCAGCAGATATTCAAAGGGGTTGAGGTCTTCATATCTCGGTTTGTCCTGTCGTTTGCTGTAGGCGAGTGTGAGCTTTGAACTGTTGTTGAGGTCGTAACTGACGGAGAGGTTGGGAAAGAACCTCGTGTGACAGTTCTTGTTCTCTTCCATCACTGTTCCGTCCTGATAGGATTTCAATGTCCCTACAGTCTGCATATATTCAACCCGCAAGCCTGCAGAAGCCTGCAAACGCTTCCACTGCCGAACATATTGCAGGTAGCCTTCAAGGTTTGACTCTTGATAGGTAAACCTGTTTGACCTTGTGAGGTCAAGTGTGCCTTTTGCATAGAAGCCGAATTGGTTACGGCTTTCCACCTTGGCAGCCTTGACACCTGCCAGCAGTTCTCCGCCACGGCTGTTTTTCAGTCTGTAGTCTATTGTTGACGACAGGATGTTGATTGTTTTCTTGTTTTCAGCCGGGTAGTTGTCTTCCCGCAGCAGCTTTCCGTCAGGCGAGTAGAACGCATTGGGCTGCTGGTTCCTGCTCAATCCGTCAACGTGAATCCAGTCGGCATTTGCAGTGATGCTCTGCTGTTCTGTGATGGCAAACTGATAGCCTATGCCCGTCGTATATTTTGTATTCTCCTGTTTGGTATAATCGTTTCTTGCCTTCAATATTTCATGGAGCGTTTCCTTCCCTTTATATATCCATGTAGTGGTTGCCGTAACTCCCGGACCCGTCAGAGCGTCAACCGATGTGTTCAGCGTTAGCTTGTGTCTCTTGCCGGGTTGGAAAACAAAAGCCAGTCCGCCAGCGTAGGTGTTGCGCTTGTCGGTATCGTCGGTCTCCGAGAAGTTGCGGTCTCCGTCCTGTATCCTGTCAGTGCCATATTCCATGTCGTAGTGTCCGATGTTGTGACTGTAATTGATGCCCAGCTGCCATGTCCGCTTGTTGTAAGCCATGCTGAAATCGGAACTCTGGCGCAGGTGGTTCCAGAAGGAAACACCATGCGAGGTGGAAATATAGAGTCCTCGCTCGTTATTGTTCTTCAGTGTGATGTCGATAATACCGCTTGCCCCTTCCGAGTCGTAACTGGCATCGGGATTGGTAGAGGTGGTAATGCTGGCAATATTGGAAGAAGGGATAGCACGCAGATAGGCAGTAAGTGCTTCACCTTGAAGTCGTATGCGCTTCCCGTTCACATAGACGGTAGCACTGCCGAGGGCAGAAAGCGACAGATTCCCTTTACTGTCAAGCCTCACACTGGGTGTATGGCGCAGAACATCTAAGGAATTACCAAGGTTGGCAAGATAAGACTGGGCAACGAAAATGCTTATCTTTCCGCTTTCCATCTTTATCAACGGGCGTCGTTTACGGGCTGTGATTACAACGTTTTCCAGTTCTGTTCCGTCTGGGCGCAGGTAGATGTTATAAGTGTCGTTGTTGTCGGGGATGGAGAAAAGAACCGTGGTGTCCCGGCATCCGATGGCTCCGCAATACAGCTGGTAACTGCCGTCCGTGAGCTGGCAGCTGAGTTTTCCGTCTGCTTCCGTCAGTCCATTGGCAACGGCTTTGCCTGTTTTCTGGTCGGTAATGATAAGCGTTGCTGCGTCAACAGGCTCTTTTGTCTGCTGCTGGATATGAAAAGTAACATTCTGCTGGGCCATAACCTGCGACGTGTCAAGTAACAGCAGGCCCATGATCAACAGAGAAAATGAAGCGGAACATCTGGTCTGTAGATTTGTCATCGACATAAGTTCAGTTTCGGTTTGTATTAATTTGGTTTTTATCTGATAGGTTTGTATCGTCTGCAAATTTACGAAATAAAGTCGGATTATATGTGTGGCCAGTCAAGGAATCTCTTTTTCTTTCATCAGAGGGAAGCTCATTCTTGTCTGTGCTTGTGCAATGTATGGATAAGCGTGACACAGCAGGCTGTACTATTGTGAGTGGAAGCGGAAACATTCCCGACCGTCTGGGAACTGCATTCCCAGCTGTCGGGAACAGGATTCCCAGCCGTTGGGAACAGCGTTCTCGATACATCGGGAAATCAAGGCAAGTGTAGTTGAATGTTTTTTGGTTGACTGCTTTTTGTCTTGCTTCTAAACTTGGTCGACGGGTTTTACAAAGGATGGAGGGATTTCCCGAAAACGTTAAAATAGCGTAATGGTAGTTGTTTTCGGCATTATTTGAGTATTTTTGCACGTTATTTAGGCAATGAGAAATAAGAGCATTATACTCCTTCTGTCGTTTGCCATCGTCTGTGCGATGGCAAGTGTCAATATGCCTGTTCCGAAGGGTAAGAAAGCCCGGAAAGCAAAAGCCAGCACGATTGTGGTTGACAGTCTGCTGCAGGGACAGGGGACAGGAACGGACAAGGAAGGCGGCAGGCATATTCCCGATACCACGAAGATGGACTCTCTCCAGCTGGCGATCTACCATCATAATAAGGCCATCGACGACTCCATCCGTGCCGACAGTATGATGCGGGCACGCTCGAACGGCATCGATGCACCGGTGAAGTACTCGGCTGACGACTCCCTCGTCTACGATGCGGCCACGGGAACGGCCTTTCTGTATGGCAATGCAAAGGTGGATTATGAGAACATGAAACTTGCGAGCGACAAGGTCTTCATGAACCTTGACAGCAGTACGGTGCGCGCCACGGGAACGGCCGACTCGGCGGAGGAAGACGGCGTAAAGGGAAACCGCTCTTCACGATGGGCAAGGACGAGTACAAGAGCGATACGATGGCCTTCAACTTCAAGTCGAAGAAGGGCCTGATCAAAGGGGTCTATACCGAGCAGCAGGACGGCTTCCTCAGCGGCGAGGTGGGCAAGCGCGACTCTTCGGGTGTCATCTATCTGCAGCATGGCCGCTACACCACCTGTGATGATCCTCACCCCGACTTCTACATCGCCCTCTCGCGTGCCAAGGTGCGTCCGGGCAAGGATGTCGTCTTCGGTCCGGCCTATCTGGTCGTGGCCGATGTCCCCCTTCCGTTGGCAATCCCCTACGGGTTCTTCCCTTTTTCGAAGAAATATTCGAGCGGATTCATCATGCCGAACTACGGTGATGAGAACGACCGCGGGTTCTATCTGCGCGACGGTGGCTATTATTTCGCCATCAGCGACAAGTGGGACCTGAAGCTCCTGGGGGAGATTTACACCAAGGGGTCGTGGGGCGTTTCGGCGGCCAGCAACTACCGGAAACGCTACCGGTATTCCGGTTCGTTCCTCTTCAGTTACCAGGATTCGAAGACCGGCGACAAGGGACTGCCGGACTTCACGGAGCAGGAGAGCTTCAAGATACAGTGGAGCCACCGGCAGGATCCCAAGGCCAACCCCTACAGTTCGCTGGCGGCAAGCGTGAACTTCGCCACGTCGAGCTATGAGCGCAACAATCTCAACAGTATGTACAATCCGCAGACGCTCACGCAGTCTACCCGTACATCGTCCGTCAGCTGGAGCACGAATTTCTCAAGTATAGGCCTCTCGTTGAGCGCCACGACCAATCTGGCGCAGAATATGCGCGACTCGACTATCCAGATGACGCTGCCCGACCCTGAATATCAGTCTGAGCCGTTTCTATCCGTTCAAGCGCAAGCATGCTGTGGGCAAGGAACGGTGGTATGAGAAGATTTCAATGAGCTATACCGGCCAGCTGTCCAATTCCATCTCCACCAAGGAAGACCGGCTGCTGCACGCCAACCTTTTCAAGGACTGGAAGAATGCCTTTCAGCATACAATCCCTGTGCAGGCGAACTTCACCTTGTTCAATTACATCAATGTCACACCGTCGTTCAACTTCACAGACCGTATGTATTCCAAGAAAGTGCTGCGGGGATGGGACAATGTAAAACAGAAGGAGGTCGTGACAGATACCACATACGGCTTCCACAACGTGTATAACTGGAGCATGAGCGTGGGAGCCAGCACGAAGCTGTATGGATTCTGGACACCGAGCAGGAAACTCTTTGGTGATAAGATCCAGGCTATCCGCCATGTCATCACGCCGCAGATATCGTTTTCCTATTCACTAATTTCGGTGCACGCCGTTATGGTTATTATGACAGTTACCAGTACACGGATGCCAGCGGTAACGTGAAACTCGTTGAGTACTCGCCTTATCAGGATGAATTGTACAGCGTCCCCGGGAAGTACAAGACCGAGATGATCAGTTGGGACGTGAGCAACAACATCGAGATGAAGGTCAAGAGTGACAAGGACTCCACGGGCTTCAGGAAGATAAGCATCATCGATGAGCTGGGAGCGAGTATGTCCTACAATGCCGCTGCCGACTATCATCGCTGGAGCGACCTCAGCGTGCGCCTGCGTCTGAAGTGGTGGAAGAATTATACCTTCTCCATGAATGCGCAGTTTGCCACCTATGCTTACGAGCTCGATGCCAACGGCAAACCTTATGTCGGCAACCATACCGAATGGGGCTATGGCCGGCTGCCCTCGCTTCCAGGGAATGTCGCAGAACTTCTCGTTTACGTTGAACCCGGAGAAACTGAAGAAGTGGTTCGGACATAAGGATGACAAGGAGGATGACAAGGTGGAGGGAGACAGTGACGGTCCTGATACGGACATTGAATCCAATATGGATGACGACCTTGAAAAGGGGAAATATGCGGCAAAGAAGAAGCGCGGCAACATTGCCGAGACGGACGACAACGGTTATATGCGCTTCAATATGCCGTGGTCGCTGACAATCGGCTATGGCATCACGATGCGTGAGAATACGGCCGGCCGGTTCAATACCAAGACGATGCGCTATCCTTATAAGTTCACGCAGACGCTGAACTTCTCGGGGAACATCCGCATCAGTGACGGCTGGAACATCAACTTCTCAAGCGGCTACGACTTCGAAAACCATGCCATGAGCATGACCACGGCCAGTCTGTCGCGCGACCTTCATTGCTTCAATATGAGCGCGTCGGTGGTGCTGGCACCTTATACATCGTATAATTTTACCTTCCGTTGCAATGCCTCGACGCTGACGGATGCGCTGAAGTATGACAAGCGGAGCGGCATCAGCAATGCCGTCCAGTGGTATTGACTCGGAAAGGCACAGGGACTTGTCGGGTACGGCGGAGTTCTCTCTGCGTAGGTGCAGGTGGCAGCCGGCAGCACCGGCCGGGCCGGTTGCCCTTCCAAGGCCGGTCTTCCGAGTCTGGAGGAAACGATGGACAGACGCATACACCTCCTCTCTCTGATTCTCAAAAACTAAAAAATACGACAATGGAAGCATTAGAAACATTGCTGACACGCCGCAGCATACGTGCCTATGAAGACCGTATGCCGGCACAGGAACTGATTGACAAGGTGATGAAAGCCGGTCTTTATGCTGCAAGTGGAAAGAATATGCAGACGGCCATCATTGTGGAAGTGACGAACAAAGAGGTACGCAAACGTCTCTCGGTCATCAATGCCGAGATTATGGGTACAACAGCCGATCCATTCTATGGTGCCCCTGTTGTCCTTGCTGTTCTGGCTGATAAAAGCAGTCCAAACTATGTCTATGACGGTGCGTTGATGATGGGTAATCTGATGAATGCAGCCCATGCCGTCGGTCTGGGAAGCTGCTGGATCAACCGTGCCCGGGAGACTTTTGACCGTGCAGACGGCAGACAGATGCTGGAGGAGTGGGGGTAAAGGGCGACTATGAAGGCATAGGCTTCGCATCCTCGGCTTTGCTGCAAAGGAGGGAAAGGCAGCTCCACGCAAATCGGGACGTGTATTATGTGAAGTGAACTATGACGGATAGCCGGTTTGGCCTGGAGAAAGGGGCATTTAAGATAAACAACAATACAATCCCTGATGTCCTCGGTATGGGAACTTCCTCTTGGCTTCCATGCTAAGGCGGAGGGTAGGGGAAGGAGACTTCTTATGAAAGAACTGAAGATAGGAATCCTGCAACAGCACAATGTTGCAGACACAAGAACAAACATGAAACGGTTGGCGGAGGGCATTGCCGATCTTGCGCACCGTGGTGCAGAACTTGTCATCCTGCAGGAGCTGCACACTCGCTCTATTTCTGCCAGACAGAGAGCGTGGAGAACTTCGACCTTGCCGAACCCATCCCCGGTCCGTCGACAGATTTCTATGGGAATCTGGCATGTGAACTGGGGGTCGTCATCGTCACCTCCCTCTTCGAAAAGCGTGCGCCAGGGCTATATCACAACACGGCTGTAGTGATAGAAAAAGACGGCAGCATAGCCGGCAGGTATCGCAAGATGCACATCCCGGATGATCCGGCCTACTATGAGAAGTTTTACTTCACGCCGGGCGACCTCGGTTTTCATCCGGTTGACACGAGCGTGGGTCGCCTTGGCGTGCTTGTCTGCTGGGACCAGTGGTATCCTGAGGCAGCCCGGTTGATGGCTTTGCAGGGAGCAGAAATGCTTGTCTATCCCACTGCCATCGGCTATGAAAGCAGCGATACAGACGAGGAGAAACAACGCCAGCGTGAGGCATGGACAACCGTCATGCGGGGTCATGCCGTAGCAAACGGACTGCCGGTCATTGCTGTCAACCGGGTTGGCAATGAGCCGGATCCGAGCGAGCAGACTGGCGGCATTCAGTTCTGGGGCAGCAGTTTCGCTGCCGGGCCACAGGGCGAACTGCTTTATCGCACCAGTGAAAGCAAGGAGGAAAGTGTCGTCGTCAGTATCAACCTTGACCACAGTGAGCAGGTACGCCGTTGGTGGCCTTTCCTTCGGGACAGACGGATCGATGAATATGGTGCGATAACAAAAAGGTTTATTGACTGAAGCCTCACCCCCGGCCCCTCTCCGAATGGAGAGGGGAGTGAAATGCACCGTCTGCTGCCTTTAGATGGTATAATCTCCAAGCAGTGAATCGTATATATACTTTCAGTGAAATGCACCGTTTGCTGCCTTTTTCGTATAATCTCCAAGCAGTGAATCGTATATATACTTTCAGTGAAATGTACTGTCTGTTGTCTTTAGAAAATATAATCGCCAAGCAGTGAACCGTATTTATATACTTTCAGTGAACCGTATCGCTTGTAGTTTTCAAGGTTTTATTAGGAAAATAGAATAGATAACGATTGCCGCTATGATGGCAAGATAACAGCTGCCAGTCTGATGACAAGAGAGTGGCTGCCGGTATGATAACAAGAGAACGGCCGCCGGTGTACTGTTAATTTAGGAATGGGAAGGACACGGTTGCCGGTGTACTGTTAAGGTATCGGTTGCTGATACATGGAAAGTTACGGTTAGCTTCCAGGGACATCACGGTATTTACTCCCCTCTCCATTCGGAGAGGGGTTGGGGGAGGCATCATATCAATTCCATCCCCGCCTCCTCGCACTCTTCTCTCATCTCTTCCGGCCAGATGCTGGCCTGTATCTCTCCGATATGTGCCTTGTGCAGCATGATCATGCAAAGACGGCTCTGCCCGATGCCGCCGCCGATGCTCAACGGCAGCTTTCCGGCAAGCAGCTGCTGATGGAAGAAAAGCTGCTTACGCTCCTCCTGTCCTTCAAGGTCCAGTTGTCGGAGCAGTGCAGATTTGTCTACACGGATACCCATGGACGACAGTTCGATACTGTGCCCGAGAACGGGATACCAGATGAGAATGTCGCCATTCAGCCCCATTTTTCCGTCTTCTGCCACTGTAGACCAGTCGTCGTAATCGGCTGCACGCCCGTCATGCTTCTCCCCGTTGCTTAGCTTGCATCCGATTCCTTCGATGAATACAGCACCATATTCTCTGCTTATGGCATCCTCGCGTTCCTTGGCGGTCATCGTAGGATATTTGTCCAGCAGTTCCTGTGCATGAATGAAGTGTATCTCTTCCGGAAGGAACGGTTTCAGCTCGGGATAGGTTTCGCAGGCAAGAAATTCCGTACGGAGAATGGCTGCATAGATACGGCGGACGACACGTTCCAGAAAGGCTCGTGTTCTGTCGTCTTCCGTAATGACCGCCTCCCAGTCCCACTGGTCTACATAGAGCGAATGGAGGTTGTCCAATTCCTCATCGGCACGAATGGCATTCATGTCGGTATAAATGCCATAGCCCGGCTGTATCTCGTAGTCGGCCAGCGTCAGCCGTTTCCATTTCGCCAGCGAGTGTACCACTTCTGCCTGTGCTTCTCCCATATCCTTGATGGGAAAGGAGACAGGACGTTCGACACCGTTCAGGTCGTCGTTGATGCCCAGGCCTTTCAGTACGAAGAGCGGAGCCGTGACACGGCTCAGCCGTAGTTCGGCTGCTAAATTCTGCTGGAAGAACTCCTTTATCAGTTTGATTCCCTGCTCGGTCTGGTGTTTGCCAAGTACTGCTTTATAGCCTTCCGGCTTTATCAGTCGACTCATTCTTGATCCTTTCTGTTAATCTGTTTGTCAGTCGGTGTAATTGTCTGCAAAGTTATAGAATAATCGTCATATTGAAAACAATATGCTTGGAGAACTTTTCAAAATAATACGGAAAACGTCTTCCCAAACACTTTATGATAAAAGATAAACCATCTTTTGCAGGTTCACCCTATAAGTCCTTCCTTGCCTCAAGAGGGGCGGCAAGTCCCTTCATGCCTGTGGCCGGTGACTTGTCGTATGGCTTGCTGACAGATAAGGTGGTGGAAGTCCGTAAAACATTAAACTGCAGCTTATGTTGTTCCCGACCGGTTGGGGATTCTGTTCCCAAAGCCTGGTACTTTAGTTCCCAACGGCTGGGAAACCTGTTCCCAACCGATTGGGAACAAACGGATTGCGGTCTTTTCAAACTTGATAAGCAGTATTTGAAGATGAGACGACGGGCTGTCAGCGAGCTGTCGATTTCAAAATCTTTTGCAAGAATATTGGCTGTTCGTTTGGTGTTCTGCAAACTTTACCGTATCTTTGCACCGCTATTAGGCTCCGTAGCTCAGCTGAATAGAGTGTCAGATTCCGGTTCTGAAGGTCCAGGGTTTGAATCCCTGCGGAGTCACTAAAGGGCGGGACTTCCTCTCGAAGAAATCCTCTAATGCGAAGGGATAGAGGTGGGTCGCCCCCGAAAGAATTACAGATTGTCAATAAAGGATGTATGGTTTTTTACTGTTCATCCTTTTTTCGTTTCAATAAACCGGTCTGCCTGGCAGATTGTGTGCCTTCTAAAACAAAAGAACATGGAAAAGAAACTCAAGATCGGACTGCTCCCACGCGTCATCATAGCCATACTTCTCGGGCTGTTTCTGGGCTATTATCTTCCCGCACCCGCAGTAAGGATATTCCTTACCTTCAACGGCATCTTCAGCCAGTTCCTCGGTTTCATGATACCGTTGATCATTATCGGGCTGGTGACTCCCGCCATTGCCGGTATCGGAAAGGACGCAGGGAAGTTGCTGCTGGCTACGGTAGCGATTGCCTATGTCGACACGATAGTGGCCGGCGGTCTGTCCTATGCGACAGGGACATGGCTGTTCCCTTCGATGATCGCTTCGACGGGCGGCAGTATGCCGCATATAGACAAGGCAACCGAACTGGCACCTTTCTTCTCCATCACCATACCGGCCATGATCGACGTGATGAGCAGTCTGGTATTCTCGTTCATCGTAGGTCTCAGCATTGCTTACGGTGGCTTGCGCACGATGGAAAACCTTTTCAATGAGTTCAAGACGGTCATTGAAAAGGTCATCGAGAAGGCCATCATCCCGCTCCTGCCTCTTTATATATTCGGCGTGTTCCTCAACATGACCCACAATGGGCAGGCACGGCAGGTACTGCTGGTGTTCTCACAGATTATCCTCGTCATCCTCGTACTGCACGTCTTCATCCTCGTCTATGAGTTCTGCATTGCCGGTGGCATTGTCAGGCGCAATCCCTTCCGGATGCTGTGGACGATGCTGCCCGCCTATCTGACGGCATTGGGGACCAGCTCTTCGGCAGCGACCATCCCAGTGACATTGAAGCAGACCGAAAAGAACGGCGTAAGCAAGGAGGTGGCCGGCTTTGTCGTCCCGCTCTGCGCTACGATCCATCTCAGCGGCAGTGCGATGAAGATTACGGCGTGTGCCTTGACAATCTGCCTGTTGACAGGTCTGCCGCACAATACAGGTCTCTTCGTTTACTTCATCCTCATGCTTGCCATTATCATGGTGGCGGCCCCCGGTGTCCCGGGCGGTGCCATCATGGCAGCCCTGGCTCCCCTGTCGAGCATCCTGGGCTTTGACGACGAGGCACAGGCATTGATGATTGCGCTGTACATTGCCATGGACAGCTTCGGGACAGCCTGCAACGTGACAGGCGACGGTGCCATTGCCATTGCCGTAGACAAGTTCTTCGGCAGGAAAGCATCAGGACTATAAGAAATCATAAAAAGAGAAGGCTGATGTCCCTTCATTAGGCTTTCTCAGAATTAAATCGTATCTTTGCAGGACAGACAACTAAATATCCGTAACATCATGGAAATAGTAGAAAGATTTATCAACTACACCAAGTTTGACACACAGTCGGCTGAAGATTCCCAGACCGTGCCCAGTACACCGAAGCAGCTGGTCTTTGCGAAATATCTCAAGGAGGAACTTGAACATGAAGGAATGAAGGAAGTCGAGATGGACGAGATGGGGTACATCTATGCCACGCTCCCTGCCAATACCAAGAAGAAGATTCCTACAATCGGTTTCATCTCCCATTACGACACGGCGCTCGATGCCAGCGGTGCCAATATCAAGGCCCGTGTCATCAAGGATTATGACGGGGGGGACATACAGCTGAATCCTGATGTAGTCAGTTCTCCGCGTATGTTTCCGGAACTGCTGGAGCACAAAGGAGAAGACCTCATCGTCACTGACGGTACCACGCTGCTGGGGGCTGACGACAAGGCCGGTATCGCCGAGATTGTACAGGCGATGTGCTTCCTCCGCGATCATGATGAGATAGAACATGGCGATATACGCATCGCATTCAATCCGGACGAAGAAATCGGCAAGGGTGCCCATCACTTCGATGTGGAGAAGTTCGGCTGTGAATGGGGGTACACCATTGACGGCGGCGACCTTGGTGAGCTGGAATACGAGAATTTCAATGCGGCCGGTGCGAAGGTGCTGATCCATGGTGTGAGTGTCCATACAGGTTATGCCAAGGGAAAGATGGTGAATGCGAGCCGTCTGGCATGTGAGTTCAATGATATGATTCCGGCAGAGGAGATTCCGGAGCAGACAGAAGGCTACCAGGGCTTTTACCACCTCCTCGGCATTGACAGCCGCTGCGAGGAAGCAAGGCTCAGCTATATCATCCGCGACCACGACCGCGACCATTTCGAAGAACGGAAGCACTTCATGGAGAACTGTGTGAAGAAGATGAATGAAAAGTACGGCGAAGGGACTGTCGAGCTGAAAATGAACGATCAGTATTATAATATGAAGGAGAAGATCGACCCCAATATGCACGTCGTGGAGCTGGTTCTCCGTGCCATGCAGCAGGCCAATGTCGCTCCTAAGGTGCAGCCGATCCGTGGCGGTACGGACGGTGCACAGCTTTCGTTCAAGGGGCTTCCCTGTCCGAACATCTTTGCCGGCGGAGTCAACTTCCACGGCCCTTATGAGTTCGTCTCGGTGCAGGTCATGGAAAAAGCCATGCAGGTTATCATCAATATCTGCCGTCTGACGGCAGAGTTTAATGATTGATACTCCGTGGAGGTATTCAGATATGCCGATGACAGGGCGGAAAACAGGGACAGACGTGCCTGTCTGTCCCTGAGAGCCGGATGTTTGATGACTTTCATGTATTGGCCGGGCCGATAAGACCCATAAGGAATCTTGGTGATAAAAGGAGAAATTAATTACTATCAATCCCACGTGTCCAGGCTTTCTCTCTTGTGGAGGAGTTGAATCTGGATGAACAAATCATGTCGGAGCTTCCCTCGCTGGTCAAAGACCTCGCACTGATTCTTGTCGTAGCTGGAATCGTAACGCTTGTGTTCAAGAGGCTCAAGCAGCCGTTGGTGCTGGGTTATATCGTGGCAGGCTTCCTGGTGTCTCCTCATATGCCCTATCTGATGAGCGTTGTGGACAAAGCCGACATACAGACCTGGGCTGATATCGGCGTCATCTTCCTGCTGTTTTCATTGGGGCTGGACTTCTCTGTGAAGAAGATTCTCAGGACAGGGGCTGCTCCCGTCATTGCCGCCTGTACCATTATTTTCTGTATGATGGCACTGGGTGTCATCGTAGGCTACAGCTTCGGGTGGAAAGAAATGGACTGTATTTTCCTGGGCGGTATGCTTGCCATGAGTTCTACTACCATAATCTATAAGGCTTTTCTCCGATATGGGACTTACCCAGAAGGGCTTTGCCTCCACCGTCATGAGCGTGCTTATCCTGGAGGATATTCTTGCCATAGTGATGATGGTAATGCTCAGTACCTTGGCCAGCGGTGCCAGTCCTGATGGTGTACAGGTTGTCGGAAGCATTCTTAAAATCGGATTCTTCCTTGTACTGTGGTTTGTCGTCGGACTTTTCGTCATCCCGCTCTTCCTGCGTTCTGTCCGCAAGATACTCAACAACGAGACACTTCTTGTCGTAGCCTTGGGCCTCTGCTGTCTGATGGCAGTCGTGTCGACGCAGGTCGGATTCAGTGCTGCCTTCGGTGCCTTTGTCATGGGAAGCATCCTGGCAGAGACGGTCGAAGCCGACAAGATCATCCGTCTTGTGGACCCTGTCAAGAACCTCTTTGGGGCTGTTTTCTTTGTGTCTGTGGGAATGCTGGTTAATCCGAAGATACTTGCAGGCTATGCCGTTCCCATTTTCCTGCTTGTCCTTGCGATTCTTGCAGGGCAGGCTGTGTTCGGAACCTTGGGCTACCTGCTCGGCGGACAGACCCTCAAGAACGCTATGCGCTGCGGCTTCTCGATGGCTCAGGTGGGTGAGTTTGCCTTTATCATCGCATCGTTGGGACTGTCGCTACACGTTATCAGCGACTTTCTCTATCCGGTTGTAGTCGCCGTCTCGGTCATCACGACCTTCCTTACACCGTATATGATCCGTGCGGCAGAGCCTTGTTATGACATTGTCATCAGGTTTCTACCCAAACGGTGGGTGCGTCGCCTGATACATATACAGACCGGTGCGTCACCCGGAAATACCGTCGCAGACAGTCTTTGGAAAGTGCTTGCCAGGAAGATGCTGATCAATACGCTTGTTTACGGCATTCTTTCTTCGGCCGTCATCGCCATCATGTTTTCTACGGTGCTCCCGGTATGCAGGCTTTTCTCTGTGGAATGGACGGGCAGTCACTGGGCGGGCAATGCCGTTTGCGGTTTCCTCACGGTAGCTTTCGTCTCGCCGTTCCTGCGTTCCATCGTCATGAAGCAGAATCATTCCGAGGCATTCAAAGCGTTATGGACCGGCCGTCGCATCAACCGTCTTCCGCTGATAGCCACGATTCTTGCCCGTGTCGTCATTGCCGTCAGTTTCATTTTCTACATCTGCAATTATCTTACACGGTTTCAGAATGCGCTGATGATTGCCATTGCCGTAGGTATACTTGTTCTGATGATTCTTTCGCGCCGCCTCAAGAAGAGAAGCATTACGCTGGAACGTCTGTTTATCCAGAATCTTCGCAGCCGTGACATCAAGGCACAGCTGCAGGGGAAGAAGAAGCCGCTCTTTGCCGACCATCTGATGAGACCGTGACATCCACATCGCCAATCTTGAACTGCCTGACGATTCTCTCTGGGCCGGCAGGACGCTGCGCAGTCTGCAGCTGCGCAACCGTTTCGGCGTACACGTCAGCAGCATCCTCCGCGGTTCACACCGCATGAATATCCCGAACGGCAATACGATTCTCTTTCCTGGTGACAAGCTGCAGGCTATTGGCGATGACGAGCAGCTGACGCTGTTCTCTTATGCTATGAAGGCAGAACTGCAGCCTGAAGATACCGATATAGAAAAGCGTGAGATGAAACTCCGTTGCTTTACGATGTCAAATACGAGTCCTTTCATTGGCAAGACACTCAGAGACAGTGGTATCCGTGACAAGTATAACTGTATGGTGGTGGGCGTGGATGAAGGACAGAAGAATCTTACGCTCATAACGCCCTCGCGCTGTCTGCAGGCCGGCGATGTGCTGTGGGTCGTGGGCGAGCAGGATGACCTTGATCGGATTACGACGTTAGGGTAACTGTGTCTGCCGCCGGAAAGTTGAAGCCGGTAGGCCAGACGTGAACGGAAATGGTCTGGCTGTCATCTGTCTCATTCCGGTGCTGTCCGGCAAACATTTCCCGGCAAGTCGGCTGTCAGCGTCTTGCTGTATATGATAGCGACGGGAGCGGACCGGCCTTTCCTGCAAATGTGTTGATGCCCATCACCTGTGGAGTTGATGTCCATCACTTATGGAGTTGCAGGCAGTCACCAGCCGTGTTGACGGCCTGATCTTTGCAATATGCTGCCGGGATGAGAGCGGATTGCAGCCCGAGAAGAGCTGTGCCGGCGAAACTAATGTGATCAGGGGAGCTTGTTTTTTTCCGAAAACAATGCGGAATTGTCGGTTTAAAAGAGATTACGCATGGAAAAATTATCATGTTTAAGTCTTATCTGGCATCGTTGGTCTCTTTTGCAGAGCAACGTAACTTCTCTTTTCCAACCAGCTGCGTTTTTCCAGTTGTTGCGATGTGAAAGTAAACCCCGCGGGCTGCGGACAGTTGTTAATGAAAGGCAGACAGGACTGTCCTGCCATGAACAGATCTGTTATTAATCTGCCCGGCTGTCTTTTCAAATAAGAAAATGACTTCTGCTGTCTGCTAAGCCAGATCCAGCCCCAAAGCCTCTACGAGTTTTTTCACAGGACTGTTGTTCCTCATCAACTTGTCAAGTTCCTCGCGGGGGGTGAGCATGGGCTTTATTTCCTCCTGGCGGGCAAGCCGGATAGTAAGGCCGATCTGTCCGTTGTGCAGATCCTTTGCCAGTGTGGCACGGATGCGCGACCTGATGGGAAGCATCTCGTTGAGCTGGATGTTGTTCTCTGCAAGTACCTGGATGTTGGGGAACTCGGTGATGGTCGGCGTAATATTCTTCATACGCTGTGCCAGGGCCTGCATCTTGTCAGGCATACGTGTACACATGGCCCGCCAGCGGACAACGAGTTCCTGCTGTGTGAAGACCTCGTTTTCGTCTTTGTTGGTTATTTCCGGCTCGTCTTCCTGAGTTTTCTTTTTGTCACTCTTCAGCAGATTGTCGAATGACATGCTCAATGCGCCCAGATTGATAGACTTCGGCAAGCCCGACATCACTTAGCCGCCGGTCGGGAAACCGGTGTAGAAGATGCAGATGGCAACGCCTGCGACGGATTCGCCACTGCTTTTCTGTCATCGCTGCGATGTGCCTCGTCGTTATGTTTCAGGCTCCCGACCACCTGCGGAGCCGGTTTCTGTTGAGCCTTCAGGATAAGATTCTTGAACAGGGATTTCAATCGTTTAGGGCTACGCCCCGAGGCTGGAACATCATCGTCCTTCTGCGTGATCTGTGCTACCTGGATAAGCGTCAGCTCTACCAGCAGCCGCTTGTTGGAACTCTGTCGGTATTCCACGTCGCAGCGGTTCATGATCTGTAGGGCATTGTACAGGAACCTGGTGGGACACTTCTGTGCCTGTTCCTGATAACGCAGCCTTTGCTGCTGGCTTACTTCGAGCAGTGGGAGTGTCTGTTGCATCCTTGGCCATCAGTACGTTGCGGACATGGGAGGCCAGTCCGTTGACAAGATGGCCGCCGTCGAATCCCTTGTTGAGTACATCATTCAGGAGCACCATGATTTCGTTCACCTTGTTTTCCAGAGCAAGGCTGACGATATTGAAGTAATTGTCTGCATCCAGCACGTTCAGGTCTTCTATCACCTTCTGGTAGGTGATGTTTCCCTGAGAGAAACTCGCTGCCTGATCGAAGATGGAGAGGGCATCGCGCATACCACCGTCGGCCTTTTCGGCGATGATGGCCAGTGCCTCCTCTTCATACTGTATGTTTTCCTTTTTCCGCCACGTTTTTAAGGTGACTGATGATGTTCGGAACAGTCATGCGCTCGAAATCGTAGATCTGGCAGCGTGACAGGATGGTGGGGAGGATTTTTGTGCTTCTCGGTTGTCGCAAGAATGAAGATGACGTGTGCAGGCGGCTCTTCCAAGGTCTTGAGAAAAGCATTGAAGGCAGCCGTCGAGACATGTGTACCTCATCGATGATGAAGACCTTGTAGCGTCCTACCTGTGGCGGAATTCGCGTCTGTTCCATCAGCGACTTGATGTTCTCGACCGAGTTGTTGCTGGCAGCGTCCAATTCGAAGATGTTGTAACTGCGTCCTTCGGCGAACGCCTTGCAGCTTTCGCATTCATTACAGGCTTCACCGTCGACCGTCGGGTGTTCGCAGTTGATGGCTTTTTGCAAAGATGCGGGCACAGGTGGTCTTTCCCACCCCCCGTGGCCCGCAGAAAAGATAAGCATGGGCCAGCTTTCCGCTTTTCACGGCATTCTTCAGCGTGGTGGTCAGCGCCTGCTGTCCCACGACAGAATCGAAGGACATCGGGCGGTACTTGCGCGCCGAGACAATATATTCATCCATAGACTTAAAATCTGATAGTTTATGCAAAGGTAATAAAAGTTAAGGGAAGAGGGTGGAGAGGGAAAGAATTAAATTGTTAATTTGCCAAAAATATAGATGTTTCATGCGTACGTCTGCAATCTTTTCCTTACTTTTGCAGGAAATAAGCTGCGCCTGGCAGATTGGGAACAGAACTGTTTGCCCCGCCTGCTTTATTTTTACTGAAAGGAAAACAGAGACGTGAGCAAGATTACCGGACATATTTACCGCTTTTTCAGTCGGTTCAAGTTCCATATTGTTATTGTTCTGGGCGCACTCATCGTGGGTGTGCTGGATGAGAACAGCTTTATGAAGCGCATAGAATATGCCTACCAGATTGATGACCTTAAGGCTGAGATTCAGAGATATGACCGTCAGTATCAGCATGACACGCAGCAGCTGAAAGATCTCAAGACCGATTCCGGAGCCATTGCGCGTGTGGCCCGAGAGCGTTACTTCATGAAAGCTGACGATGAAGATATCTTCGTGCTGAGCGACGATGAGCAGTCGGCAGAAAACACACCTAAATATGAGACAGCTGAATAAACTCGAATCAATTATCTACCTTGCAGGAGGCATTATCATGGTGGCAGGCGCAGGCCTGTATGCCTTTCTCATGCTTCAGCCCTTTGCATGCTGGCTGATGCTGGTCGGTGCCATCGCTTTTGTGCTTGTGCAGGCTCGTCAGCGTTATCTTGGTACACAGCTTGTTGTTCGCCGCCTGCGCAGGATCATGGCCTTGGCAGGCTGGGGGTTCATCCTTGCCGGGCTGTTCATGGTGGAAGACTGCTATCATTTTCTCCGCCCGCTGTTTTCCGGTTCATTGGACGGTTACAGCAGTTATGTCAGTATTTTTCACCATAACTGGGTCATACTCCTGCTTCTGTCGTCCGTCATAGAGATGTACACGACACATCGCATCAGCTATGAACTGAAGAAAGAGAGCGACAAGGAAAGTAACTAAAAAAAAGCTAAAAGGGTTACGGATAGTTTTAATTTGAATAAAAAAGTTTTTCAGGTCCGATTATAGATTGTAATTTTGTCTGAGAAGAAATTGAACCAGTTAAATGATCTATGAATAAAGTTCTCTATGCACTCCTGACGCTTGCGGCGTTCACATCGTGTGCCAACTCTTTCAATATCCAGGGGACATCCAACGTCTCAAGTCTGGATGGAAGGAAACTGTATCTGAAGACCGCCCAGGGCGACTCGCTCGTCAATCTGGACTCCTGTGATGTTGTTCACGGACAGTTTGCTTTCCATGGGACAATCGATTCAGTGGAAGTGGCACAGGTGTTCATGGATGATGTTAACCTGCAGTTTCCTGTCGTCATCGAGAAAGGAGACATTACGGTCAGACTGGACAATACGCAGCAGCGTGTCAGCGGGACACCGCTGAACGACAAGCTGAATGACTTTTGGACAAAGTTTACACAGCTGCGTAACCAGTATGCAGAGATTGACCATGAGGAGAGTGCGGCAATCCTGAACGGTCACGATGAGGAGACGGTGAATGCTCAGCTCATCAAAAAAGCATTGGGAGTATACGCCAAGGGAGACAAGCTCTTCACGAAATTCGTGACGGAGAACTTTGACAACATCCTTGGCCCCTGGTGTTTCATGACCCGTATTACTTATGATACGACCCCCAACGCCTACCCTGTGTGGATGAACGACTATATGTATGCCAACGCCATCAACCAGTTGCCGTCATGGGTCGAATATATCATGACAAAGGCGACAGACTCATTCAAGCAGAATCCACAGGTAAAGGCTTTCTATACCGATTTTCTGCAGGCACAGAAAGAAATGAACGGTACGGCGGAACCGGCAGCTGAAGCGGCTCCTGCTGCCGGGACTACGCCTGCTGCTGTAGCTGCACCTCCCACCCCAGCACAGATGGCCGGTGATTCCATCTCCAGATGAGGCTGCGTCCTGCATCTTCCTCCTTTCCTGTCTCTGATTCCTTCAGCTTCCCATGGAACAGACAGCCACAACCCCTAACAACAAAAACTTATGAGGAAACTCATCCAAGGCGGAACAATTGTCAACGAAGGGCGGAGCTTTACCGGTTCGCTCGTCATAGAGGACGACTGTATCGCAGAGATTATAGACGGAATGCAGACAGCCCCATGGTACATTTGACGAGACGGTCAATGCCATGGGGTGTTTTGTTTTACCCGGAGTTATTGATGACCATGTTCATTTCCGTGAACCGGGACTGACCGAGAAAGCGGACATTGAGAGCGAGAGCCGGGCAGCTGCCTACGGTGGTGTCACGTCCTATTTCGAGATGCCGAACACCCTTCCGCAGACGACAACACTGGAAGCTCTGCACGACAAATGGGCACGTGCAGGTCGATCAAGTCATGTAAACTACAGTTTTTTCTTCGGTGCTGCAGACAATAACTGCAAACTGTTCTCTCTGCTTGATGCCCACACAATTCCCGGGATAAAACTCTTCATGGGAGCATCGACTGGAAATATGCTTGTCGACCGCCGTGAAACGTTGGAGGAGACTTTCCGTACGGCAGCAGAACTTGCCCTCCCCGTAATGACCCACTGTGAGGATTCGCACATGATCGATGAGAATATGAAAGCTGCCAAGGCACGCTATGGAAACGACCCGGATATCTGCCATCACTGTGAGATACGCAGTGAAGAAGCATGCTGGGCATCATCACGGTTGGCTGTCGAACTGGCACGGAAATACAAGACACGACTACACATTGCACACATCTCTACTGCAAGAGAGTTGTCGCTGGCAAATCAGCCGGAGGATGAAGGGGAGGATTACCCTGGAGGCTGTCATCGCCCATATCGCTTTCTCAGCCCAGGATTACCTTACCCGGAAAGCCCTCATCAAGTGTAATCCGTCAGTTAAAACCATTGCCGACCGTACCGCCATCCGTCAGGCACTTATGGACGGACGGATTGCAGTGGTCGGCACCGACCATGCTCCGCACTTGCTCGCGCAGAAGCAGGGAGGCTGTGCCAGGGCAGCATCTGGAATGCCGATGGTTCAGTTCTCACTCGTTACGATGTTGGAGCTGGTTGATGGGAAAGTACTTGACATGGAGCGGATGGTGGAACTGATGGCTCATGCCCCTGCCCGCCTCTTTCATGTTGATACCCGCGGTTTCCTGCGCAAGGGGTATAAGGCGGACATTACAATCGTCTCACCTCATCGTCCCTGGACAGTTGATGAAGCGTGCATACAAAGCAAATGCAAGTGGAGTCCGATGATGGGACACACCTATCAATGGAGAGTCTTACACACTTTCTGTAACGGGCATCATCTGTTGGATGATGGAAGATTTGACAGTGCTGTACGCGGTGAAATGATTACTTTCGGAATGGGAAATGAAGCCCTATGTGTAATCAGTGTGGATTTCCGGCTTTATGGATTGCTGGACCTGAAGGGAGTTGGCATCAGTCTTGCGGAGAACGGGATGATGAAGCCGTATGCCGGTGTGTCCGGCTTGATGTTCGTACACCCTGAAAGCAGGTGTTTCGATCTGGGAAATATCGGAGAGAATCAGTTGGAAGACCATGTCCTCCGGCACGACTTTCTGGTTGACGCAGGAAAGAGAATCCCCGGCTCCAGCCTTTTAAAGAAATGATAGCAAGAATCGTCATATACCTTATATTAGTGATAGTGCTGTCTGACCTGTATATAGATATGCACTATTTCCGCAAACGTTATCACATCACATGGTGGCAACGTCTCCTGTGGTGGATGCCCTGTGCCGGCATGGTCGTCTATACCTGCGCACTGGCTTCCATCCGCAGTTTTGCCCCTTCCGACCTTACTTGGCTGAACACCTATCTCTTTCTCCTCGGTATGTTCGTCGGTCCTAAAGCCATCTTCACCCTCTCGTCTTTCGTGGGGTGGATAGTCCGTAAGTACATTACGCATACTCATCGAAACTGGGGGCATTACGTCGGTCTTATCCTCGGCACCATAGCTTTCTGCGTCTACGTCTATGGACTTACGGCGGGCTTCTCAGCCATCCGTGTAAGACACATCGACCTGTCGTTCAATGATCTGCCGCCATCGTTCGATGGCTATCGCATCATACACCTGTCCGACCTCCATCTCGGCACCTTTGACGGATGGCGGAAGAAAATATTGAAAGCAGAGATGGACAGCATAGGACAGCAGAAACCTGACCTCATCTGCTTCACTGGTGACCTGCAGAATATGCGTCCCAGAGAGGTGGAGAAGATGCTGCCCGTCATCCGTCAGGCTATGAGGGGAACGATAGCCGTCCTGGGGAACCATGACTATACAGAATATATCAAAGGCAATCCGAAAGAAAGGCGGCACAGGAGGCACGGCTGATTGCCGTAGAAGAAAAGCTGTTAGGCTGGACACTCCTGCGTAATCAGAACATCGTCATAACCTCGTCCGGTGGTGATTCCATCTATATCTGCGGTACGGAAAATGACGGCCGACCACCTTTCCCGAACTATTCCGACTACAGAAATGCGACGAAGGATATCGGCAGGAAAGCCTTTGTGATTATGTTGCAGCATGACCCGTCGGCATGGAGACGGAATGTCCTGCCGAAAACGAGAGCGCAGCTGACCCTCTGCGGGCATACCCATGGCGGACAGATGCAGCTCTTCGGGTGGCGGCCGACAAGTATCCGGCAGCATGAAGACTATGGACTATACCGACAGGGAGAACGCTGTCTCTACGTTACGGCGGGACTGGGCGGACTCGTACCTTTCCGTCTCAATATGCCCAACGAGATTGCAGTGATAACACTACATACAAAGAAATAGAATTAAAAAAGAATACGCTATGAGCAACCCTACAGCCCGGCAACAAGTACAACATTCCACTGTCCATCGTCCGGTATTCGTACAGATCCTGACCGTTCTGTACAATCTCTATACGATGTTTATCGTCTTACCGCTCTTTGTCTTGGCCTCCATACTTACCGCTCTGACAACCACCGTCGGCTGCCAGTTGGGCAACGGGCACTTCTGGGGATATTATCCCGGCAAGTACTGGGCGTGGCTTACGATCCGTCTGCTCCTCCTCCCCGTGAAAGTCAAAGGACGTGAACATCTTGACCCGAGGCAGAGCTATGTCTTTGTCAGCAATCACCAGGGAGCTTTTGACATCTTTCTCATCTACGGCTTCCTCGGCCGTAACTTCAAATGGATGATGAAAAAGGCTATCCGGAAAATCCCCTTGATTGGTCTTGCCTGTGAAAAGGCCCACCACATTTATGTGGACAAGAGTGGTGCCAGCAAGATAAAGAAGACTTACAACACGGCGCGCGAAACGCTCCGTGAGGGTATGTCTGTCGTTGTTTTCCCCGAAGGCGCACGCAGCTTCACAGGACACATGGGACGGTTTCGCCGGGGAGCCTTCATGCTTGCCGATGAACTGCAGCTGCCTGTCTGCCCGCTCACCATCAACGGCTCTTTTGATGTCATGCCGCGTACCAGTGACTGGCGTTTCCCAGTATGGCACCGGCTCTGTCTTACCATTCATGAACCGATTTTCCCGGAAGGAAAGGGGGCGGCGTTTGAGAAGCAGACAATGGAAAGAGCATATGATGCGGTCATGGCCGGTCTCACACCCGAATACCAGGGATTCATAGAGAATCCGGATCAATAAAATCAGGCGGAAAATTTGTCAGTTCCATATTTTTCCACTATATTTGTCCTGTTAAAACAACAATCCTATGACAAGCGACAGCATTGTAATCATACCGACATACAACGAGAAGGAGAACATGGAAAAAATCATCCGGGCGGTATTCCGACTGGAGAAGTACTTCCATATTCTGGTGATTGACGACGGAAGTCCTGACGGAACGGCGCAGATTGTCCACCGTCTGATGGAGACGGAGTTCACAGACCGTCTTTTCATCATCGAGCGTTCAGGTAAGTTAGGATTAGGGACTGCCTATATTACCGGTTTCAAGTGGGCTTTGGAACATGGCTACGACTACATCTTTGAGATGGATGCAGACTTCAGCCACGACCCCAATGACCTGCCACGTCTCTATGCCGCCACGCACGATGAAGGCTACGACGTTGCTGTAGGGTCACGTTATGTCAGTGGTGTGAATGTCGTCAACTGGCCTATCGGACGAGTACTGATGAGCTACTTTGCCAGCAAATATGTCCAGATTGTGACTGGCTTCCACGTCCATGATACCACGGCGGGATTTGTATGTTACCGACGTCGCGTCCTTGAGACAATCCCATTGGACAGAATTCGTTTCAAAGGCTATGCCTTCCAGATTGAAATGAAATACACGGCCTATAAGATTGGTTTCAGGATAAAGGAAGTTCCTGTTATCTTCGTCAATCGGCGGGAGGGGACCAGCAAGATGAGCGGGGGTATCTTTTCAGAGGCGTTCTTCGGAGTCATGCGTCTCCGTATGGACGGTTGGTTCAGGAAGTATCCGAAGATGCAGAATTAGGTTCTCCGCATTGTTTTCGGAAAAGCAAGCCTCCAGATCAGATAAGTTCTGCCGGTACAGCTCTTTTCCAGCTGCAAACTGGCTTCCATCCCGGCAATATATTGCAAGGAGCGGGCCGTCAGCACGGCTGGTGTCTGCCGTCAACTCCATAAGTGATGGGCATCAACTCCATAAGTGACGATGACCGGTCAGGTGCTGCCTGCCGTGTGGGTATATGCTCATTTACCTTTTATTAGCATTTTTAAGACACATCTGGCAGATTCTTCGTATAAATGGCGTATCTTTGCAGGATATTCGATATATTTTTGAAGATGAACTGCAATAAACTCACATCTCTAATCTTACTTGCAGGTGTTTTCACTTCTACCTCTTGTGTGGAGGAAAAACGACCGGTCCCCTGTCAGGCAGCGAATCAATGTTACCCCTCCGTCGAGGGAGTCGGAGGCGATAAGCCAGCTTACCGCTTCGATTGACGATATTTCTGCCGATCTTGATCTCATCTATTCGCAGGAGAGATTGCTCTGCAAGGCTACAGAGCATACGAACAAGCGGTCGAAAATCATCCGGCAGATCAACGCCCTCGGTGCCCTGCTGGCAGAAAAGCAGAAGCAGATAGCCCGGATCCAGAAAGAGAGGACGAGGAAGACGGATGGCACGTCAGGCGAGAAGACGGAGATGGAGAACCTCTACAAGGTGATAGACTTCCTTTCGGAGCAGCTGAAGGAGAAGAGTGAACGCGTAGCGCGCCTTCAGGCAATGGCAGCCCGGAAGGATGTAAGTGTAGACCAGCTCAGGTTCATCGTCCTGAACCGGAACAGCGACATGGATGCTCTTTGCGACAAGCTCAGGATATCAGAGCTGGAGCGGGAAAACATCAGACTCAAAGCAAAGCGGATAATGGAGCAGCAGAGGAGACTTCATCGGAGGTCTATTATATCATTGCCAGAAAGCAGACGCTGAAGGAAAAGGGACTGTTGAAGACCGGCTTTTTCTCGAAGAAGATTGACGGCAACCACATCATTGATGAGAATTTCACGAAGGCAGACCGCAAAGAACTGAAGACGTTGACAATCAATTCCCATGCGCCGAAAGTGCTGTCAGCAAATCCGGAGGCGAGCTATACGCTTACAGAGAACGAGGATGGTACGACTACACTTACGATTACGAATGCTGACAAGTTCTGGAACGTGTCGCGCTATCTGATCATTCAGGAATGACCGTGCTTCGAAAGGAGAAAAAATAATAGACGGCAAAGATTGTAGAAATCGGATAATTTTCTTATCTTTGCAGTCTGAAACTTATGCGTAGCGTGAAAATAAAGGAAGTAGTTGATGCCCTTGAACGATTCGCGCCTTTGCCTCTGCAGGAGAGCTATGATAATGCCGGCCTGCAGGTTGGGTTGACAGAGGCGGAAGTATCAGGGGCTTTGTTGTATCTTGACGTGACGGAAAACATAGTGGATGAAGCCGTCCGCCGGGGATGCAACCTGATTGTCGCACACCATCCGCTTATCTTCCGTAAGCTGGCACAGGTGTCGGATGCGGACTATGTGCAGCGTACTGTCATGAAGGCGGTCAAGAACGATATTGCCATTGTGGCCATGCACACGAATCTGGATTCGGCTGTGGGAGGCGTGAACTACAAGATAGCCGAGAAGTTAGGACTTGAAGACGTACGGTTTCTGAGACGTAGCAAACAGGTAATGAGTTCGCTGACGAGCGATACGGTTATTGGAGGCGACGGTGTCATTGGTGAGTTGGAGACTCCGTTGGCAGCCGACGATTTTTATATTGTTGCTGAAGAAACTGTTTGACGTTGAGTGTGTTCAGGCCAATGAGCTGCTTCGTCGCAGGATACGTACCGTTGCTCTCTGTGGCGGATCAGGGGCTTTTCTTCTGCACGATGCTGTCGAGGCTGGTGCCGATGCCTTTGTTACGGGAGAGATGGGGTATCACGAGTTTTTCGGGCATGAGCAGGAAATACAGCTTTGTGTCATCGGACATTATCAAAGTGAGCAGTACACTGTGGAGGTGCTTCGTAACGTGATTTCACGTGATTGCCCGGGAGTGAAGTGCCTCCCTGTCAGAGGTAAATACGAATCCCATCGTTTACTTTTTAGCCAGTAGGTTAATTGCAGACGTGTCGAAAGGTCTGCCGGCAGACACCGGTAATTACGATTATGAATTTTGAATTAATATAAGGAACTATGGCAAAGAAAGATCCAAAGGATTTACCAGTAGAGGAAAAACTGAAGAATCTCTTTCAGTTGCAGACGACATTGTCCGGTATCGACGAGAAGCGCGCACTGCGCGGCGAACTGCCGCTTGAGGTGCGCGACCTGGAAGACGAGCTGGAAGGTCTGCACACCCGTATTGAGAAAATCGAACAGGACATCAAGGACTACCAGAGTGCGGTTGCCCAGAAGAAGGGCGACATTGTTGAGGCACAGGCAAGTCTGGAACGTTACAACAAGCAGCTGGATACTGTTGCAAACAACCGGGAGTATGACACGCTGACCAAGGAAATCGAGTTCCAGACCTTGGAGATTGAACTTTGTAACAAGAAAATCAAAGAGGCTCAGTTCAAGGTTGAAGAGAAGCAGCAAGACCTGGATGCCAACCGCGCTCTGCTTGAAGACAGACAGCGTGCCTTGGAAGAGAAACGCAATGAACTGGATGAGATCATGCAGGAAACGCGCGAAGAGGAAGGGCTGCTGAAGGAGAAGGCGGCAGAGCTGGAAATGAAAATCGAACCCGGACTGCTCCGCAGCTTCAAGCGCATCCGGCGTGGTGCCCGCAATGGTCTGGGCATTGTTTATGTACAACGTGATGCCTGTGGTGGCTGTTTCAACAAGATTCCGCCCCAGCGTCAGCTGGATGTGAAGATGCACAAGAAAATCATCGTTTGCGAGTATTGCGGCCGTATCCTTATTGACCCGGAACTGGCAGGCGTGAAAGTGGACAAGCCTACAGAAGAGAAACCGAAGAAGCGTAGAACGACACGCAAGAAGAAAGAGGAAGAAGAGGGGGAGTAGTAGTCTGCAACCCTTCCTCTCTTTCCCGGACAGGTGTCGTATTGGGCTGTACAGAAGTCTTGGTTGTCGAATAGAAGATGGACAGCTCCTTTTCCCCGGAAAGCCCGGTCTGGATGTATACAGGAAAAGAGACGGTCTCATAAGGTCGGAATGCAATCGTGGTTGCACCTGACGTTCCGGGATCGTCTCTTTCTGTGTCTGGGATAAGTCGTTTTTCTGTATGTCTTATATGGAGGGACAACGTATGTGTCTCAACCGAGTGGGAAGGGAGGCAGGTTTTTCCTGCTGCTTTCAGTATGCTGCTGACTGGCATACATAAAAAAGTGCATTTCGAAATGCAAATGTCTTTTTGAAAGTTCTTGCTCAAGAAATTATTCACAGCAGATGCACCTGTGATCGGTCTGCTGTGAAATTATTTTCCTGTCACTACCGTCACTCTGTAAATGCTTATAACATACTAATAAACAATGTGTTATTGAAAAATGTTAAAAGTGACAGCAAATAAGAAATAAACTTTTGCAGTAAACAGTTGGTAATTCTGTCCTCACTGCCACTTTAAACTTTAGAATTGTTTTTATAAGTAGAAAGAGTCTACCCCCACGAAAAATCTGCTGTTCCGATTTCAACTTACAGACTGGAAGATGCCAGGTTGTGGATCTGTATTTTCCTCCCTGTAGGGGCATCAGCGGTTCTGTGCATACGTCATAGTATAGCGATAGCTTCCATCTTTACGTCTTCTGTAGGACGGTCATTGCGGTCGGTCTTGCGGTTCTGGATACGCTCAACCACATTGATTCCTTCTTCTACTTCACCGAAGACGGTGTATTGGTTGTCAAGGAATGGTGTCCCGCCAACAGTTGTGTAGGCTTCTGTCTGCTCTGTTGTAAAGGTGGGCTTCCCCTTCTGCCTGCATATTTTCTTTGTCTCTTCAATCAGTTGTTCCTGTAGTGTCTGTAATCCGGCCTGGTCACGGTTGCGCCGGAACTCCATGATTTCTTCACGATGTTCTTTTGCAAGCAGGTTGAAAACTTCTTGTTCCTGCTGCATGGCCATCTGACGTTCCATCTGCTTAAGTTCCGCAGGTTTGTAGATTTTTCCCCATACGATGTAGAACTGGCTGCCGCTGCTTTCCCTGTCGGGATTTACTTCATCTCCAGTACGGGCAGCGCTTAGTGCGCCACGCTTGTGAAAATATCGTGGGTAAACGAACTCTGCCGGAATGGTATAGTCTGGTCCGCCGGTTCCCAGTATTTTCCCTTTCGGTGTATTTTTACTGTCAGGGTCACCCCCTTGTATCATGAAGTCCTTTATTACCCGGTGAAAGAGGGTGCCGTTGAAGTAGCCATTCTTCGCTAATTTCAGAAAGTTGTCACGGTGTCTGGGGGTCTCATCATAGAGACGGATGACAATGTCGCCCTCTGTTGTCTTTATTTTAAGTCTTGTTGCCATATGGTTGTTTAATTTCGATATTTATGGTAATTAATAGGTCAAGGTTTACGGATTACTTCTGGAAGGTATAGCTACTTGTTTAGATCTCCAATATCCGATTCCTCCTGAAATTTGCCGATGGGTTTACATTTCATGCCATTCGACAGACGATTGCCCTGTCTGCAAATGATCTGTAAACCCATCAACTTCTTTACAGTCCTCTTGCCTTGAATATTCTTTCTTTAGCATCATTAATCTTCTGGAATTTCTTTTCAGCAGCTTTGCGCACATCCTCTCCGAGAGAGGCGACACGGTCGGGATGGTGCTTCAGTGCCATCTTGCGATAAGCAGTCTTCACCTCTTCGTCTGTGGCAGACGGTAAGATGCCCAATACTTTATAGGCCTCCTCAATACTGCTGCCGTCCTTGGCACCGCTTTCCAGGTTGAGCATTGAATCTACATCCTGAGGCGAAAGGCCAAGATAGCGGGCAACCTCCTTCAATGCTGCTACTTCCTCTGGGCTTACAATGCCGTCTACCTTGGCAATGATGACAAGGTAGTTGAGCAACTGCAACCGCTGGCTGATATTCATGTGGAACCCGATTTCTACACAGCTTTTGCGGATTGTCTCCTTGAACTGGTAAGGTCCTTGCCGCTTTTGCAGCTCAAACAGTTTCAGCAGGATGTCCTCTCCCTGGCTTACAGCCTGTGTACCGAAGTTGTGGCGAAGGAACTGTCGCACGAACTCCATCTCAGAGTGCATGATCCGGCCGTCAGCTTTTATGATGTAAGAAGAAAGTACAAGCATGGAGAACAGAAAGGAATTACGGTCTTCCTCGAAAGGTCGACTGCCCCCAAAACCGTTTTGACTTCTGTAAGAGTCCTGTTCCCTATTGCCTGTACCGTTGTCAGCTTTGCTGTTACTGCTGTCATTGATTGCTTCATCGAGCATAGTGCCTATGCAGAATCCTGCCACAGCTCCCAGGACACCTCCGCCGAGTATCCAGCCTAATGCACCGCCGATCCATTTTCCTATTGCCATTGTTTCTCTTTTTATACGAACTGACTTCTTTATATGAACTGACTTCTGTTAATCTCCTCCTCTGTAAGGAAGCACAAAGATGATGCCAAACTCTGATACCCGGCTAAGGCTTGTTCTGGAAATTCCACATTGACTTTTGCTTATTTTATATGGACATTGTCAGCTCTTTGTGCCATGCGGCCCTATTCTTCTTTCTCTTTCAGCTGCATATTCGCCATACCCTTTCAGGAAGAAAGCAGAACCTGGGAGCCGAAAAGACAGAAGACTTATGAAGGAGACTTTCAAAGCGTCTTGCTTGTCAATATTTATTCTTGTATAATGAAAGGCTTGAGTTCACCTTCCGTTAAATATCATGATAATTCGGGATATTCTCTACGAACCTATATGTCTGCTTGTCATAATCCATTCTACAGACATAGGTTTCCAGTCCGTTTGACACGATAAGGTAGTCGACATGGAGCAAGAGATTGTAGACGGTTATCTGGTCGAAAACCTTTTGCGTCAAAGGGATGGTGGAGGCTTTATACTCGAAAATCATTCTCGGCCGAAGACGATTGTCATAAAGAACACTGTCTGCACGGACTTTCTTTTTCTCCGACCTGCAGTGGAACTTCATTGGCGAGCAGGGTGATGGGGTAGTCCTTATGCTCAATGAGGTAATGAATGAAGTGCTGCCGGACCCATTCCTCTGGCGTGAGTGCCACATATTTTCTGCGGAGTATGTCAAAAATCTGTTTCCGTCCGTTCACTTCCTTTACCCTGGCCTGATAGGGAGGGAGATTTAGTTGCATCATTTCCAAAATATTCTATATATAATAAGGCATAAATGTAGGGGTGAAAGTCATGCGAAAATTTTGTAATCTATATCTTTTCTATTAACTTTGCAGGAGAACCCGTACCGTTTTGGGGTGCTTTTTCCACCAAATAGGTGGATTGCTCCGGCTTTCTTGCCAGGCAAGCCGCTTGAGAGTGCTACGATATATTGGTTATGCAAAGTTAATAAAAAGTAAATGCCAGCAAAGCAAGGAACAACATTTCAGCATATTATGCAGGATTTGAAGAGCCGTAGGTTTGCTCCAGTCTATATGCTGATGGGAGATGAGGCCTATTACATCGATCTGATTTCTGACTATATTGCAGACCATGTCCTTTCTCCGGAAGAATGCGATTTCAACCAGACCATCTGTTTCGGGTCGGATGTTACGGCTGTCCAGGTAGCTGATATGGCGCGTCGTTATCCCATGATGGCAGAATATCAGGTGATTATTGTCAAGGAAGCGCAGAATATCCGCTCTTTAGAGGCCTTGGAGAAGTATCTCAAGAATCCTGTAAAATCAACCATCCTTGTGTGGTGTCATAAAAATGGGAAAATTGATGCGCGCAAGAAAGCCATCGGATTGGCGCAGGCTGTCGGTGTCGTCTTTGAAAGCAAGAAGCTGCGCGACTATCAGCTTCCTGATTTTATCCAAGATTATCTGAAAAAGAAAAATGTCAGCATCGACCCCAAGGCGTGCCAGATGATAGCCGACCATATCGGAACTGACCTCAGCCGTCTTGCCTCCGAGTTGGACAAGGTGCTCATCTCGCTTCCGGAAGACCACCTCCGGGTGACACCAGAGGTGGTGGAGAGGAGATAGGGGTAAGCAAAGGATTTCAATGCTTTTGAGCTGAGGAATGCCATCATTCAGAAGGACAGTTTCAAAGGCTAATCAGATTGTGAAATATTTTGACAGTAATCCCAAAGCCGGATCTCTTTTATTCTTTCCTCCCATTGCTCTTTTCCTATTTCCAGAATCTGATGATTGTTCATTATGCACCCCGGCGAAACTCGGAACAGGACATTGCGGGAGCATTGGATTTACGTAATACCTGGGGAGTGAGGGATTACATGATAGGCCTGAAAAACTATTCAGCACGTAAAACAATGGATATAATTTCCAAGCTACGGGATATTGATGGAAAGAGTAAAGGACTGGATAATCCTAATACTGGAGTAGGAGATTTGATGAAAGAACTTGTTTTCTTCATTCTTCATTAAGAAACAGAAGGGTTTTTATGTTTTTGGAGGGTAAAATTCCCTCTGTTTTACCTAACAGTATGTTGTTTTTGATCTAAAATGAGCACTCTGAAAAGAGTGCTTTTTTCGTGTTTTATGCTGGTAGATAGGAGAGTTAGCTCGTTTTCCCCCTTTCATTTTTCGCATATTTTCATACTGCTTTCCATTGGTCCACGAATATGCCAAGCACGCCAAAGATGGACCTTTTACCCGATATCAAATTTACATTTCACGTATATTATGATTTATGAATGTATAATCTACTCAAGACTTCCACCCTCTTTGATTTTTATGTTTGTAAATTTAAGATGCTAATCCTTTGTTCACCATTTTGCGCATGCAAACTTTTTATTTTCAACTACAAACCCAAACTTTTTGGTTTAAAAAAACAGAAATGAATATACATACGGTATTCTTCATTTTTTTATTTATACATCTGTAATTCAGTGTTTTATGTAGTTTTCTTATTGGAAATAGCCCGATAGGATTAATATATTGTACCATTCATCTGTATATCATCTTGATTTGTATTTTATATTCTTTAGATAGGATTTGATAATCAGTAAATTAATTAAATCCATTCATCTATCTATTATGTTGTTTATTGAATATTTAATTTTGTTATGTAAATGTAAATACCGATGCACAGTATTGATTATATTCTCTTTTTAGATTGTAGGTATTAAAATGTAAATATCAATAACAATATTCTCTTTCATTTGATTTGGGTGTTTAAAATATTATGTTTACCTTTTGTAAAATAGATGAGAATGTGGCAAACAAGCCATCATACATCACCTATTTACTTATGAATAATAGAATTTGGTTATGAAAGATAGAATCAGACAGCTCATGGAAAGTCAGCACATGACCCAGCAGACCTTTTCGGATTTCATCGGAATCTCATCAGCCTCTCTCAGCAGTATCTTCACAGGAAGAACCAAACCTACCCTGAATACTGTTGAAGCAATCAGGAGCAAATTCACCAAGATTAATCTTGATTGGCTCATGTACGGGCAGGGACCTATGTTCAAGGGCCAGGAGGCTGATGCTGCACCAGCTACAAGCGGGATGGGTACGGTACATTCTGCCGGATCTGAGGGAGCACTCGATTTTTCTTCCCCCACTGCTCCATCACATCAGGACGAGGTTTTGTCCACTATGGCTTCTATGGAGCAATCCCCTAGAAATCCTGTTCGTACAGAAGTGAAATATATTGACAAACCGCAACGTCGCATTACGGAGATCCGTATTTTTTTTGACGACCAGACATGGGAAAGTTTTGTACCGAAGAAGTAAGTTGTTGATGTGTGCCTTGGTTGATAGTAACGCTTCCGCTTTTGGGATGTTGATGGCATGATATGTCTTGAGTCTGCAAAGTTACATTATTTATTCTCTGAAGCAACGGTGGTAGAGAGAAGAATAGCCGGTAAACATCTATGTAAGCAGTCTTGAAGACGTTTCTGTCGCATAAGTCTGGTAGGTGGAAAGGGGTGTGTCAAAACTCGCTTTCCACTAAAGACAGCCATCATTCGTAAAGAATAACCGTTATCAAAGAGTTAATAACTCAATGATAGCGGTTGTTCTGGACCAGTAGATAATTAATGGGGATTATCATTCACTATGAAATGAAAACCACTTCTGTTATCTCCTGTACTCGTGTACTTCCCGCAGACATATTCCAAGGGTAGATTCCGATTTTAGGCCAATGCTTCTTAATGAGGAAAATTCCGTTCTTCCCATGTCATAAATCGGGTAACCGAGCAGAAATTTGCAGATATTACAGATTATACGTACCTTTGCATCGTCTTGGAAAAAGGCGAGATAGCATCACACATAAGATTGCCGGGAGATGTCAGGAAACAAAAAGGGGCACTCTCTGGCATTTGCATGTAGAGAATTCTCAAGATACTCATAATAATTTAAAACTAAACAGATTAATGGCAGTAAGGATAGCATTCTTCGATGCAAAATCGTATGACATAAAGTCGTTCGACGCAGTAAACAAAGATTATAATTTCGACATCCGCTATTACCAGGAGCGACTCAGTATCAGTACGGTTCCTTTGGCAAAGGATGCTGATGTGGTCTGCATCTTCGTCAATGCAGAGTGTGATGCACGGGTGATTGACGAACTGGTGAAGAACGGAGTGAAGCTCATTGCTCTTCGCTGTGCCGGTTTCAACAATGTAGACCTCAAAGCAGCAGAAGGTCGTATCAAGGTCACACGTGTCCCGGCCTATTCGCCACACGCCGTGGCCGAGTATGCAGTAGCTTTGATGCTGAGCCTGAACCGCAAGATCTATCGTGCTGTACACCGTACACGTGACGGCAACTTCACGCTCAACGGGCTGCTGGGCTTCGATATGTACGGCAAGACAGCCGGCGTAATCGGTATGGGACGCATCGCCAAGGAACTGATAAGAATCCTCCACGGATTCGGGATGAACATCATGGCCTACGACCTTTACCCTGACAAGGAGTTTGCAGAACGGTATGGGGTAAAGATTGTCCAGCTCGACGAACTGTATGCGCACAGTGACATCATTTCGCTTCACTGTCCGCTGACATCCGACACCAAGTTCCTCATCAATCGGGAGAGTATCGCCAGGATGAAGAAGGGGGTAATGATCATCAATACAGGCCGCGGACAGCTCATCCATACCGAGGACCTCATCGAGGGACTCCGCACCAAGCAGGTGGGGTCGGCCGGTCTCGACGTATATGAGGAAGAGAAAGAATACTTCTACGAGGACAAGAGCGGAAAGATGATCGACGACGATGTACTGGCACGCCTGCTGATGGTACCGAATGTTGTTCTGACTTCTCATCAGGCTTTCTTCACCGAAGAGGCACTTCATAATATCGCCGTTTCCACACTCAACAGTGTGAAGGAACTTGCAGAGGGAAAGGAACTGAGCTGCGAGGTGAAATAAAGTATCTCCCTATATATAAATAAGGTGGACATTGAAAGATTATCTTTCTCTGTCCACCTTTTCATTGAAATCAATCAGCAAAAACACAAGATAAATACAATTTAACACAAAACGCTTTGACATTACATCCGTTTCCACTATCTTTGCCCACGAGAGGTATTTGATAATACATCATTCGGAAGACACCTGTACAGAGTGCCACGAGATAGAAAGGACAACATATTGACAACATTTATACCTAATTAAAAACAAAAGAGTTATGAAAAAAGTATTGGTAATAGCCGCATTGATGTTTTCATCAGTCGCTACATTCGCACAGCACGCAGTAGGTTCATTCAACCTCCAGCCGAAGGTCGGTGTAAGCATCGCCAACCTTACAGACAACAACAGTTCTGACGCACGTGTAGGTCTCGTCGCTGGTGTCGAAGGGGAATACCAGGCAAGCGACATCTTCTCTGTCAGCGCAGGCGTACTCTATTCGATGCAGGGTGCTAAGTTTGATGCTTTTTGGTGCTAAGTCCACAGAAAAGCTGGACTACATCAATGTACCTATCATGGCAAACGTCTATGTTGTCAAAGGTCTCGCCGTGAAACTGGGTGTACAGCCGGGCTTCAAGGTTAATGACAAACTTGATCTCAGGATGCCTGTTTTAGGAGGAGCTTTAGTCGATCTGAAGCCCAAGTCGGTGGATTTCTCTATCCCTGTAGGCATTTCTTACGAGTACAATAACTTCCAGGTAGATGCCCGTTACAACTGGGGATTGACAAAGGTGTTCGACGTTGACAAACTTGACCAGAAGAACAGCGTATTCCAGATTACTTTGGGTTACAAATTCGACCTGTAATTCATTTCCATTTGGGTTTTTACTATCGGGGAGGGACTTTATTGTCTCCTCCTTTTTTTATTGTGGGTAGGTCAAATGCCGATAGATGAGAGCAGATGAGGAGGGCAGTCCTTGCCTCAGCAGTCGGTGCATCTGCGTCTTTTCCGTGAAACGGTCCCCCTGTCTGTAGGGACTTGTAGGGAGTGTGGGAGCAGCCTTACGGAAAGCAAGTCATGAACTATGCATGGAAATACGCTTTTATTTCGTACCTTTGCAGTTCCGTTATCATTTATACAGAAACAAAAAGGTATGTCTTATCAATTTTCAAAATACGAAACACACTATCGTAATCTCACTTATTTAGGCGTTCCCATCATCATCGGACAGTTGGGAAACCTTATTCTGAACTTTGCCGACACACTTATGATCGGGCATCACAGTACGGAAGAACTGGCGGCAGCGGCGTTTGTCAACAATATGTTCACGCTGGTCATTATCTTTGCCATCGGCTTCACCTATGCTGTCACAGCCCTTGTCGGAACGCTCTACGGACAGGAGAAGACCCATCGCATCGGCGAACTGATGAAGAGTGCTGTGGCAGCCAACACCTGTATGGCGGTATTCCTGTCAGTCATCATGACCGCCCTCTACCTGAACGTCCACCGGCTGGGACAGCCGGAGGAGCTGCTTCCGCTCATACGCCCTTACTTCCTCATCCAGCTTGTCTCCCTGCCGTTTGTCTGCTGGTTCAATACTTTCCGGCAGTTTACGGACGGAATTACCGATACGAAAGTAGCCATGTGGATTCTTGTCAGCGGCAACGTGATGAACATCTTCGGCAACTGGATACTCATCTACGGTCATTTAGGCATACCGGAGATGGGATTGATCGGTGCTGGTCTGTCCACGATGATTTCACGGATTGTGATGGCAATCGTGATGGCCGGTCTTCTTCTTCGGCTGGAAATACAGGGGAATACCGAGAAGGATGGCGACTGGGGCATACAAACCGCACGGATTTCAGGCAGATAACTGTCCTCGGTCTTCCTCTGGCACTGCAGATGGGGATGGAGCGGCTGCCTTCAGTCTGTCGAGTCTGATGGTGGGATGGTTCGGTACGACATCTCTGGCGGCACATCAGGTCATGCTTACCATCTCACAGCTGGGCTATATGATTTATTACGGGCTGGCAGCAGCAGTGGCAGTGCGGATCAGCAATTTCATGGGGCAACGGGATTATACGGCTGTAAGACGCACGGCAACCGCCGGAATCCATCTGGTCTTCCTGCTTGCACTGTCTACATCTGTTCCGGTTTTCCTTTGCCGTCACATTATCGGCGGTCTGTTCACCGATAATGCCGATGTCATTTCAATGGTCTCCATGACGATTGTCCCATTTATGATCTATCAGTTCGGAGACGGTATGCAGTGCAACTATGCGAATGCCCTGCGCGGCATTGCTGTTGTGCGTCCGCTGACATGGATCGCTTTCATCGCTTTTTTTGTCGTGTCATTGCCTCTGGGCTATTTTTTCGGAGTTGTAATGGACTACCGGCTGCTGGGTGTCTGGTACGCCTTTCCCTTCGGGCTGACAACAGCAGGAATACTCTATTACGTTTACTACCAGAAAGGATTAAAGCGAATCGAAAGTTCAACGGAGGAAAGATAGGTACGAACCAACCGGAAAGACGGTAATGAAAGTGTGTCACATATCCCATATGGACTTTTGACACAGCCTCATTACCGTCTTTCTGCAATTCGTCAGCATGCTCCTTTTGCGGTGCGGACTTTACTCCTTGTAATGTATGGCTTCCATAAACCTCTTGATGACCTCGGGCCTGCCCGTATGCTTCCCCTTATCCTCTGAAATCTTGCAGGTGTCGTTGTAGAAGGGCCACGACTCTGTGATTTTCACGGCAACCAGCTTGATGACGATGTTCATCGGCTTCACATGGGGGAAGTCGTTGGTGAAATGCGTACCGATGCCGAATGACGGTTTCACACGGCTTTTCGGCATAATGCTGTATCTCGATTGCCCTGTCTGTGTCCAGTGCGTTCGAGAACAGTACCTGCTTGTCATGGGCATCGATGCCGAATGACTTGTACTTGGCAATGATTTTCTCCAGCTGCTCAAAGTTGTCACCGGAGTCGATGCGGAGCCCCTTGAACTGGTTGGCGAAGTCCTCCGAAAAATTATAAGAGAAGATGTCCCAGCCGAAAGAGTCGTAGAGATAAGTCCCGAGTGCGCCCCGATAGGTCTTGCGCCATGCTTCCATCGCCATGTAATTGGCCATCTGCGGACCGAACATACCGCCGATGGCACAGATGAACTCGTGTGCCATCGTGCCGACAGGCATCAGGTCGTACTTCATGGCAAGGTGGATATTGCTCGTTCCGACAAATCTGCCTTTCCATTGGCGGCTGTCGTAGCAGTCCTTCATGGCACGGACGGCTGTGTCCTCGGCTACCAGACTCGCCCGACGGCGTGTGCCGAAATCGGAGAAGACGCAGCCAGCTTCAAGCAACCGCTCAGTTTTGTGATAGGTCTTGTCATAAAGTTCCTGGTAATCGAATCCCCGTGCCTGTTCGTTAAACATATAAAACAGCTCTGAAATGATGGCGAGTACCTTCACTTCAAGCAGTATCGTGTCTGCCCACAGCCCTTCAAACTCAACATGAAGATGCCCCTGGTCATTCTGCCACACCTTCACCCAGTCACGTGAAAAGCGGAAGCCATGGAGGTAAGTCAAGAACCATTCGGGCAGATAATAACACTTCTGGCGAAGAAAACTTATCTCCTCATCGGTAATGACTACCGACTCCAGCAACTCTATCTGGTGTTCCACTTCACGGGCGAATCCATCAGGATAGACCATATCATCACGGTCTACAAACTGGTAACGCACGTGCGCACGTGGATAATTGTCAATGACGGCACAGCACATGGTCAGCTTGTAGAGGTCGTCGTCTGTGAAATGGTTAATGATCTGTCTCATTCCGTTATTCTTGATTTCTGCTGCCAAAAGTATAAAAAAGATATGGAAAGACAAAGTGATTTGTAAGAAATATGGTTCTGGAGGATGATAAGTGAACGCTGTGTGACAAGCCCGGCAGGCAAGGCGGCAAGAAAAGGGACTTTGTCCTGCCGGCAGACAACAAGCCGAGGGAGCGTCAATCTGCATCGATGCTCCCTCGGCTAATAGGATATGTTCGGTCTGTAAAGACCGCCGTCAGCGTGCAGCAGTCTTCTTTCCCCAATATTGCTTAATTGGCGAATCTCACGTTCTGTGCGCTGTAGCCCACCTGGATATTTCCCTGGATGAGCTTGCCCGCCGGCGAATAGTAGAACACCTCGCTCGGTGCCGTGTAACTCGGGTTGTCAATGACATAAATCTGCCCTTTGCTGTCGACGTTCACCTGCTGCGGACTCTTCAGTCCCGTCATGGCGATGTCGGCCTCCGCACCGGTCTTCAGATCATAGAAGAAGAACCGCTTAGCCGTATCATAGTAAGCTGCGTATAAGCATACGAGTGCTTTCTTCGGCGCATCATAAGCAATAGCACTTGCCTTGCAGACGCTGGTAACCTTGTCGGTTGTTGCATCAATCTTCTGTACAAGGGCATTCTCGCTATGGTAATTGGAAACAAAATAAATGTCATTGCCCACAGCAATACTCTGGTTGTAAGGGTTCAGCACTACTTCTATCTCCTTGACTTTCTTGAACGAACCGAGGTCGACAACGGAAATGGATTTACCCTTGTTGTCAAAGTTGTGGTCAGACATATTTGCATAGAGCTTTCCGTTTGCAACAGAGATCGCTTCCGGATATGGACCGACTTCAACAGAATCGATGATCGGCTTCTGCAGATCATTGGGATTCATCTTGTAGATTTTCCCGCTGTATGCCGAGAAGTAAACATACTTTCCGTCTGTAGCCAGATAGCGTGGCTCAACTTTCGGCATGAGGATTTTCTTTTCAAGCCGTCCTAAACGGTTCAGGATTTCTATCTTTGAAGAAGTCGTCCCGGTTATGACCACCTTGTCGCCGACGACGATCAGGTCCTGGGCATCGCCCACCTCTTCTCCGTTCTGTGCAGTATAAGCATCGTAATAACGGAAGGGTGATGTCGGGCGTGCCGTAGCATTATAGAAGAGGATGCCGACAGTGCCGTCGTTGGCTTTGAAATTGCCGGCGCAGGCAACGTAAGTTGTAGGATTGGCGACCTCCGGCTGTTGCCTGCCGTCGTCAAAGTCATTGTCATCGCTACAGGCGGTGAATGTAAGCGCAGCCATCAGGATGATGCCCAGCGCAAGAAGATTCTTTTTCATTGTTCTTGTTGTTTTAAATATAATTGATTTTAATGCTTCTGCTTTCACATCTTGCTTTTCCATTTTCCTCCTCTCATCTTTTTCTTTTTTCCTTCCCCTTTTTCCTTTTTTACCTTTTTACTTTTCCACGGCCTTTCCAGCTTATAGAGAGCCGCCAGTTCGTACCGGGCATGGGGTAGAACCTTACTATCTCATAGTTTTTGTTTCCAAGATTGCGCAAGTCGAACTGTATTCGTAGCTGCTGATGGAAGACACGAAGTTCCTTGGACAGTGTAATGCTGTGGTCGGCAAAGCCTGCCATTCGGTTCTGCGGAATGGCATAGCCCAATGAGTAACGCTCGCCCATCCACAAGACATTGTAACCAAGGTCGGCCCATGATGTGTGCAGCAGTATGCTCGCAGCCCCTGAATGGCGTGGAGTATAGGCAATCTGGTCACCATAGTAGACATCGGCAGGGTCGGTTCTGTCGGTAGCCTTGAGAAGACTGTAGCTCCCGATAACACTGACTGACAACCCCTCATTCCATCGTTTCTCCATGTTGGCAGACAGATCGAGCCCTATCTGTCGTACCTTCCCGGCATTCATCATCTGCCAGTAGAACATCTTGGGCACAGCGATGATTTTGTCTGTGACATTTCCTAAATAGCCGTCAGTCGTCAGCGAAAGCTGAATCATGCGGCTGAACACATGACTGTAGGTTGCTCCAAGATTCCATTGTCTTGATTTCTCCGGGTGCAGATGCCTGTTGCCCACGCCTGTATAATAGAGTTCGTTTAACGTAGGTGTCCGGAAGATGTCCTTGTAGCCGAGACGGAAGCGAAGCCCTTCCAGACAGTGCCATTGCAGGCTGAAAGCCGGCGAAAGGCGGTGAAAACCGTCAGAAGGACGGCCCTGTTCTGTCTGTTCCGTAATATTGGTTGCAAGGAGGGAGGTGTTGATGGTGAACTGCCTGGCATGATAGCTGGCTGCCAATGCCGTCCACAGCGAATTGCGTGTCGGATTGGCCGCCTGCGCAAGCGTCATGGACAGGTGGTTGCGGGCATAATCCTGTGCCAGCGACAGATGCAGTCCCCGCATAGGCGCACTCCATAATGTTGCAGTGAGATAGGCCTCCTGTTGCCTGTAGATGTCCTCCTTGTAGCCGGCGGCGGGTACATCCGAATAGCGCGACCACGTGTAGTTCCACTTGGCAGCCGCCTTCAGCTTGACGCACCGGCTGAATCTATTCTCATAGGCGAATTGTGTAAACACATTCTTGTCGACAAGTCTTTCGGCAGAGTAGGGGTTGTCATAGATGACAGCCCCCGGCAGTCCTCTATGAGACACGAAACCGTAAGTCTTCCATTTCATCGTCTGATGGTTGCCGGGCTGCCAGTCCATGTTCAGCTCTCCCCGCCACGTCTCAATGTCGCTGTTGTTACGGTGTTCATGGATGGTCCTGTTGCCGTTTTTCAGTTTGAACGCATAGATGCCGTCGGCCCTTTCACAGCTCCCGTATGCACTGATGCCGAGATGGGAGAATTGCCGGTGGTAGAGTAGGGAAGGGGAGAACAGGCCATAGCTGCCTGTACGGACGGTTGCAGCAAGGCTGTTCCTGCGGTCATTATTGCTGCCATGCAATGTACCGATGTTTATCAGGCTTGCATATGAAAAAGACTTGGCACTCCGGTAGATATTATCGTCCTGTCCTATCTGGAGGCTGACGAGCGACACATTGTCAAGGGTGAAGCGGGAGAGGTCGACCTGTCCGCTCTGGCAGTCGCCGACCTGTACGCCGTCATAGATAACCCCTGTATGTCCTGCACCCAGCCCACGGATATTGACCGTCTTCATACCGCCTACGCCGCCATAATCCTTTACCTGTACGCCGGCGAACTGCTTCAGGGCATCACCCATGTCGATGATGCCGAGCCGTTCCATGTCAGCGTGCGAGAGCGTCTGTACGGGTGAACTTGACAAGATGTTTCCGGGAATATGGAACCCATTGACCACTACCTCCTGTATCGAATGAACCGAATCTGCGCCGACAGTCTGTGCCATTGTTCCGATCGGGCACAACAACAATGTGTAAGAAGCCAGTCGCCTCATGTCTTCTTGCTTGTTTCAAAGGATTCTATGCAGTGCCCTTCCTCGAGGGATGCAACGACTTGCAATGGCAGGTCTTCTGACTTGTTATCCAAATGGGGGCAAACGCCTTCCCGGATTAGCAGAACCAGTGGCTTCAGTTTGCCCGGCGGATAGCTTACAGCTGCGGGACAGTAGCGGATTTGCACCGCTTTCCCTTTTTAATCATATTGGGTAATGAACCTATTGCGATTGCAAACTTACATAAAAATATCGGATTTCATGCCTGTTCTATTAAAAAAGTCCATCCGGACCTCCCTCTGCCGAATACGAAAGCCTTATTGTGCCCGGTTTCCTCAAGGCTTCAAACCAATGTCCTGGCAGGGAAACAAAAGAAGGTGTGCAGGATTTCCTGCACACCTTCTTTTGTTTTGTATCTTTCAGATACAGCAATGATATTGCCCTTAGTAAGCAAAGAGCGGATAATCCTTCATCGTCTCATTCACCTTCTCACGTACACGTTTGATGACCTGCTCGTTCTCCGGGTCTGCCAGCACCTCGTCGATGAGGTCGGCACAGAGCAGCATCATGTCTTCCTTGCAGCCGCGGGTCGTCATGGCTGCTGTTCCAAGACGCAGACCGCTTGTCTGGAAAGCAGAACGCTCATCGTACGGAACCTTGTTTTTATTGGCTGTGATGTCAGCTGCAACAAGGGCCGTCTCAGCCACCTTACCCGTTAGGTCAGGGTACTTCTGACGCAGGTCGAGCAGCATGGAATGGTTGTCCGTACCACCGCTGACGATGCTGAAGCCCTTGTCAACGAGTGCCTGGGCGAGTACGGCAGCATTTTTCTTTACCTGAAGGGCATACTCCTTCCAGCTTGGCAGGAGATTCTCGCCGAACCCGACAGCCTTGGCTGCAATGACGTGCTCCAGCGGACCGCCCTGGTTCCCAGGGAAGACAGCAGAATTGAGGAGCATGGACATCGGTTTCACAACACCTTTCTTCGTTGTCAGGCCCCAGGGATTCTCGAAATCTTTGCCCATGAGAATGACACCGCCGCGAGGACCGCGGAGGGTCTTGTGGGTTGTCGTGGTAACGATGTGTGCATACTTCACGGGATTGTCGAGCAGCCCTGCTGCGATAAGTCCTGCAGGATGAGCCATGTCGATCATCAGCAATGCCCCCACCTCGTCGGCAATCTGTCGCATACGCTTATAGTCCCATTCACGGCTGTAAGCGGAGCCACCGCCGATGATGAGCTTCGGCTTGTGCTCCCGGGCGAGCCGTTCCATCTCGTCATAGTCGACACGTCCAGTCTCCCGGTTGAGCGTATAGCCTATATGATGATAGAGGATGCCTGATGTGTTCACCTCACTGCCATGAGAGAGATGCCCGCCCTGGTCAAGGTCGAGTCCCATGAAAGTATCGCCAGGTTTCAGCACAGCAAGCAGCACTGCCTGGTTTGCCTGTGCGCCGGAGTGCGGCTGTACATTGGCGTATTCTGCACCGAAGAGCTTCTTTATGCGCTCGATGGCAAGTGTCTCTACTTGGTCAACCACTTGGCAGCCGCCATAATAGCGCTTGCCAGGATAACCTTCAGCATACTTGTTTGTCAGGTAGGATCCCATGGCCTGCATTACTTCGTCACTGACGAAATTCTCAGATGCAATCAGCTCCATTCCTTTGAGCTGGCGTTTGTGTTCCAACTCGATAAGGTCAAAAATTTCTTGGTCTCTTCTCATGTGTATTTTGAAATGTTTATGGGAGGATAAAATCTGTCTATGCCCTCCGTGGTTAGTGATAACGCTGCAAATATACGAATTAATGTTCTAACTTGCAAGCGTATCAAAAAAAATAATGTAACTTTGCATACACAACGGTTCTGCTTTCAGCAGCCAATGTGAAAGTATATGACTTTATAAGTTGTTATATCGTAATATTTTACAAAACAACATTCAAGAAAGATTACATGAGGTTGAAAAGAGTTATTTCTGGCCTACGATTTTGATGAGATTTATCCCCAGGTAGGGCTTATGTATCCCAAGGGGCGTCATCTGCGTGGACAGTTCCGCAATGCGTACGATTTATTGAGAAGCATCAAACCGGTAGCATCAAAGAAACTGATCCGTTATCAGCTGATGGAAGACCCGGAAACCAACGAGATGTTCTATGGTGCAGACGACCGGGATTTTAATGGGCCTTGGGAGGTACTCCTCGGAAAGGAGGTCAAGAAAAGATCCGGAAGTTAACCTGACCAGTGAGGAACTTGTTGCCAACTGCCTGCTTAACACTGTGCTGACGGGACGCCATCCTCACACTTTCGACAAAGATTATCAAGACATTACGACATATTAGTGGTCCTTGAGTGCCTTGTCGCAATTCCTTGACAAATTATTGGCAACGGATTGTAGCCTTACTTATCCTGTTGCCAATCAATGATTGTCAGTGCTGTCCGGCAGCCCCATTTCACGTGTAAGTCAGTCATCAGCGTCTTACTGTACACGATAACGAAAGGAACCGACCGGTCTTCCCTGCAGGTGTGCTGGGCCCCGTCACTTATGGAGTTGATGCCCATCACTCATGGAGTTGACGGCAGACACCAGTCGTGCTGACGGTTCGGACCTTGCTATATATTGCCGGAATGAGAGCCGGCTTGCAGCTGGAGAAGAGCTGTGCCGGCAGAACTTATTTGTGAGGGTTTACTTTTCCGAAAACAGTCCGAATATGCTATGGCGGGTGGACTGTAGGGACAATACTCTCTCCTCCCCCCCTTCTCAGCAGTTCTTTTTATAGCTTTGCACAGCCCATACGCTCATGAAAAGTCCGATTCCAAGCAGGGCGAGTACCTGGTGGGAGATGCTTCCCATGTCGCCTCCGCGGATGCAGACCGTCCGCATGGCCTCGATAAAATAGCTTACCGGATTGACATAGGTAGTCAGATAAGCTGCGTAAGGCATGGAACGTGTCGGCGTGAACAGGCCGGAGAGCAGCAGGAGCATCACGACGAAGAACCACATGACGAAGATGGCCTGCTGCATGGTGTCCGAATAATTGGAGACAATCAGCCCGAAGGACGAGAAGAACAGTGCCAGCAGCATCGCCAGCAGATAGACAAGGGCAATGCTTCCCACGGGAACAATGCCGTATATCCCCCATGAAAGAAGCAGGCAGACGGTGACGACGAAGAAGGCGATGATCCAGTAGGGAATCAGCTTGGCAAGGATGAATGTCCATTTACTTACGGGTGTCACGTTGATCTGTTCGATAGTCCCTGCCTCCTTCTCACCTACGATGTTGAGCGTCGGCAGGTATCCTGTCATCAGCATCATCACGATGGCGAAGAGTGCGGGAATCATGAAGCGTTTGAAGTCCAGCTGCTTATTGTAGAGGTATAAGGTGACACCTGCGACTGGACAGAAGCTGCGGAAGGAGATGCGTGGGCGATGACAACCTGCGAGAGATAGGCAGACCCTATCGAGCCTTTCGTTCCGTTGACGGCGTTGGCAGCCACCAGCACCTGCGGCGTACGTCCCAGGACAAGATCCCTGCTGTAGTGCTGTGGAATGACCACTATGGCATCCGACGTGGAATGCTCTATGTTGCTGAGTGCTGCCGCATATGTAGGCTGCTGTCCATGAAAGACAAAGTAGTTGTTTGCTCCAATCTCATGCACCAGCCGCTGCGACTGTGTGGAGCGGTCGTTGTCGACGACATCTACCACGATATTCTTCACTTCCATGTTCATTACCCACGGCATGACACACATGACCATGATGGGGAAGACGATGATGAGTCGTGGCAGAAACGAGTTGCGGCGTATCTGGGTGAACTCCTTGCGTAAAAGATATTTCAGTACCATATGGTTTCTATTCCAGTCGTTTGTTGAATCTCGTGAGAGAGAGGAGAAGCAATATGACGAGCATGCCGAGGAGAATCGTCAGCTCACGGAAAACCTGTCCGATGCCGGTACCCATGATCATCAGCTTTCGCATGGCGCTGATATAGTAACGTGTGGGGATGATGGCCGACACATACTGTAGTATCCGGGGCATCGACTCAATGGGGAATACCATTCCGGAAAGCATGATGATGGGCATCAGCAGCACCATGGCCGACAGCAGCAGGGCGGCAAGCTGTGTCTTTGCGATGTTGGAGACAAGCAGTCCCAATGAGAGTGCCAGCAGAATGTAGATGGTGGAGATGGCGAATATCCAGAACAGGGAACCATGCAGCGGTACGCCCAGAACGTAAGTGGACATGAGGAGGATTGCGGTCAGAATCAGGAAGGCAAGTACCAGATAAGGAACGACTTTGGCGACAATGATCAGCAGCGGACGTGTGGGCGATACGAGCAGCACCTCCATCGTGCCTCTCTCTTTTTCCCGGACAATGGAGATGGAGGTCATCATGGCACAGACCAGCATGAGCAGCATTCCCATGATAGCAGGCACGAAGTTATAGGCAGATTTCATCTGCGGATTGTAAAGCATCCGTGAATTGACGGCAGTCCCCTCCGCATTCATGAGTACGGCACGGGCATAGTTAGGCCACAGCTGTGCCATGTTGGGATCCGCCCCGTCCACGATAAACTGGATTCCATGTCCCGGTTCTGTAAAGTCCTGTGCGAAGACAACCGCTATGTCTGCCTGCTGGTTACGGATCGTCTGCTCGGCTTCGGCAGGTGTGGCGGCGGTCTTCACGATCGTGAAATACTCCGATGCCGCCAGACGGTCAGCAGCCTGCTGCGTCGCATAGCTGGCATTGCTCATGACGATGACTGTCCGCACGTTCCGCACGTCGTTGGTGATGGCGAATCCGAAGATCAGCATCATGACGACAGGCATGCCGAAAAGCATCAGCATGGTACGCTTGTCACGGATGATATGTTTTGCCTCCTTGGTGACAAAAAGCTGTGAACTGCCTCATATGTTATGGATTGGTTTCATTCTTAATCTGCACTTCTTGTGGCCTGCCGTGCCAGGAATGTAAAGACATGGTCCATGTCCGGCTGCCCCAGTTTCTGTTTCAGTTCTTCAGGTGTGCCCAGGGCTTTGATCTTGCCGTCTACCATGATGGAAATCCGGTCGCAGTATTCCGCCTCGTCCATGTAGTGAGTGGTCACGAAGACCGTTATCCCCTGCTTCGCAGCGTCATGAATCAGTTCCCAGAACTGGCGACGTGTGGCGGGGTCTACACCTCCCGTGGGTTCGTCGAGGAATACGACATGAGGGTCGTGGAAGATGCTGACCGAGAAGGCGAGCTTCTGCTTCCATCCCAAAGGCAGACTAGATACAAGCGTGTTTCGGTGTGCCGAGAAGTCCAGCCGATCGAGCAGGTCGGTGGTCTTGCGGCGTATCTCTCCGTCGTCCATGCCGTAGATGCCGGCAAAGAGCCTGATGTTCTCGGCAACGGTAAGGTCCTCGTAGAGCGAGAACTTCTGGCTCATGTAGCCGATATGCTTCTTTATCTGCTCGTACTCGGTACGGATGTCAAAAGCCTGCTACTTTTTCCGTTTCCATCCGTCGGCTGGCTGAGTCCTGTGAGCATACGCATGGCTGTGGTCTTGCCGGCTCCATTGGCGCCGAGGAAGCCGAAGATCTCTCCTTTCCTGACCGTGAAGGATATGTCGTCTACCGCATGGAAGCTGCCAAAGGCCTTGACGAGGTGTTCTACTTCTATGGCATTCTCGTTGCTCTTCGTTCCGGCTTCCAGCTTCTCGATGGCAGGAGGATTGAAGATGTCCCTGAAGGTGGTGAGGATGTCGTCCGGTGTACCGATACCCCTGATACGACCTTCCGAAAGGAAAGCGACACGCTCACATTTCCTTACTTCATCCAGATAGGGCGTTGAGGCGACAATGGTAATCTCACGCTCCTTCAACTGGGACAGCATCTCCCAGAACTCTTTGCGGCTGACAGGGTCGACACCTGTTGTCGGTTCGTCAAGGAACAGGACACTCGGCTGGTGGACCAGTGCGCAGCAGAGAGCCAGCTTCTGTTTCATGCCGCCCGAGAGTGCTCCCGCCCTGCGTTTTCTGAACGGTTCAATCTGTGTATAGATGGCCTTGATGGAGTCGTAGTTCTCTTCCACCGTGGTCCCGAAGAGCGTGGCGAAGAACCTCAGGTTCTCTTCCACCGTCAGGTCCTGATAGAGCGAGAACCTGCCCGGCATATATCCCACTCTCCTGCGTATCTCTTTCAAGCCGCTGACAACATCGTATCCATCTACCGAGGCTGTGCCGTCATCGGGTAGCAGCAGTGAACAGAGAATACGGTACAGGGACGTCTTGCCGGCACCGTCGGGACCGATAATGCCGAACATCTCGCCTCTCCCGACGGAAAAGCTGACATCACGTAGTGCCTGCACTTTCCCATAACGTTTGGACAAGCTGTTTACTTCAATCGCATTCATCGGCATAGTCTAAAACTTCACTTCACCGTACATTCCAATCTTCACATAGCCGTCGTTGCGGAACTGCACCTTGACTGCATAGACGAGGTCGGCACGCTCGTCGTCGGTGAGGATGGTCTTGGGCGTGAACTCCGAACGGCTGGAGATCCATGCGACAACGCCGTCGTAAGTCTTCCTCTGTCCGTCACCATAGTCGGCCATGACCTTCACCCTCTGTCCGATTCTGACACGCTTCAGCTGTCCGGAGGTGAGATAGGCACGGATAAACATCCTCCCCGTATCGGCCATTTTGAAGAGCGGTTTCCCTACAGGGACGAACTCGCCACACTCGGCATATTTCTCCAAGACTGTTCCGGTGATGGGACTCTTCACGAAGGTATGGGCTATCTGGTCGTCAAGCTGTGCCCGCTGGGAGCGAATACCGGCCTGTTGTGCATTGACACCGGCCTGCTGCGCATTGATGCCCTCCATCTGTGCAGCGATGCCCTTGTCCTGTTCGGCCAAAGAAGCATTCTGGCTGGCAATCTGTTCTTCTGTGGCGGCAAGCTGCTTCTGCAGCACCTGAATCTGATAATCTATGTCATCCACCTGCTTCCGTGCGACAGCTCCGTCTCGCAGCAGTTCGGCGAAACGCTGCCGTTCACGCTGCTGATTGGCAATCTGCTGACGGATGGACGCTACCTGCCTCGTCAGATCCAGTCGGCGGCTTGCCGTCGCCTCCCTGTTGGCGGCAAGCTGCCGTCTGTTTGCTTCGAGTTGTCCATGGGTAGCCCGGAGCTGGTCGTTGTTCGTAGTCAGCTGGTCACGCTTCAGAACAAGCTGCCGGGCGTCAATCTGTCCTACTGTCGCCCCGCCCTTGAGCTGCTGTCCCTCGGTGACATTGAATGTTACCAGCTGTCCGGCAGACTCCGCCGACACGGTTACCTCCGTGGCTTCGAACGTCCCCGTAGCGTCGTAATCCTTCCTGTCTCCACCGCAGGATGCCATCACAAAGGCAAGTGCGGCTAAAAAAAGTATTCTTTCCATATCTGTCAGTTGTTTCATTCGTTGCTGGTATATCTCAGATCGTACATTTCCTTGAGCAGCTCAATCTCGTGTATAGCCTGCTGTGTCTTGGCCGCATTCTCGTTGTTTATCTCCCTGAGAAGGCTGTTTACATCAATGATGCCGTGGGCAAGCTTTGATTCCGCCGCCTTGCGGACACGGGTTCGCAGGCCGATGATTTCGCTGTCATTCTGCATCATGGTGCGGTACCGGCTGATATTCTCCGTCTGTTGTATCTGTTCTACATGGTTGTTGAACAGGAACACTTCACGTGCGTTCTCTATCAGCTCACGCTCCAGCTTCAGTTTTTCTCTGTCGTTCTTACGGGTATAGAGCGCACCGATGTTCCACGACAGCTTCACCCCTATAATACCGTTGAGACTCCACCGGTGTCGCATCATGTCTTCGAACATATTAAGTCCCGGATAGCCGTAATAGCCCTGGGCGAAAAATGCCAGCTTTGGCCGCAACTGCGTATCCAACGCCCTCTCCTGCTCTACGGAAAGGCGCAGCTGACTGTCGAACAACCGTAGTTCCGGGCGGTTGTTGCCAATGGCGGCAGATTCAAGAACATCCGGTTTCCGGAGACTGCCGACCTCAATACCGCAAAAAGGCACTCAACATCCGGCGCAGCATCTGCCGCTGTGCTTTCAGGCTTGTGTTCTGCTGCTCCGCATTCAGCCGCTCTGCCTTTACATTCTCAAAATCGCTTGTCGATGCCGTCCCGCCCTTGACCATCGCCGAGAGCTTCTTCTCGCTCGACAGCAGCAAAGCCATGACATCATCGTTGAGACTGATCTGCTCGTCGACAAGCAGGATAGAAAAGTACATCTCGTTGACACGCCTGCGCACCTGATACAGCTCCACTTCATTCTGCGCCTTCTGCACCTTCCCCTCCTGCCGGGCAATCCTACTGCGACTGCTGATAACACCGCCGTCATAGATTGTCTGCCGGAGGTCGACACCGACCTTGTATTGGTCCTTGGTCAGACCTTTCATCTTGAGTCCCATCTGCCGGAACATCCCCTCCATATTCTCCGGCCATGCCGCAACATCACTTTGGTAAGTTGCCTGTGCCGAAGCGGAAATCTGCGGCAGCCAGCCTTTTTGGAGATTGCTGACTGTCAGATGGGTTGTCTGTGCAATCAGGTCATACTTCCTGATGACTGGATAGTTCTTCTCAGCAGCCTGCTGGCATTCCTCAAGGTCTGGGCCAGGACTGCGGCCGGCAATGCCGAAAGCATAAGAAGCAATATTCTCTTTCTCATATATCCGTCTTTGATAATTCGTTGTTTCCTGTTGGTCGCGGCAAAGGTAGGCTTATTCTGACACAATACGCTTATTAAATGCACGGAATTAATTGCCATATTGTATGATTTCCGTGTTATCTGATCTCATATCCCGAAATATAATGTTAATTTGCAATCAAATCATACAATAAAGAAATCTTATGGAAAAAGCAAGAAGCCTCAACCCGCTTTCTATGGAGAGCATTGATCTTGAAGAACTTTACCAGCAGCCGCAACAGGGACGGATCATGGTGAACGATGACGTGGTACTCGTCATCGGCGGGCACATACAGCACACCCGGTTTCTCGAAGAGGGGAAAATCTACCAGATCGTCGAGCCCCGTCTGGTGCTTGCCATCAAGGGGAATGCCGATATCTGCGTCAACCTACAGGACTGTCATCTGGAGAAAGGCTCCGTCATGCTGCTGCCTTCTGACACCATCCTTGAGGCAAAGGCAATATCCACAGATGCACGCGTGGTGGTCGTCGTCTTCCGTGAAGGCATGGACATCCCGGAGGAGACCATACTCAGTGCCTCTCCAGAAGAATGCGACCGTATACTGCGTATGGTATATCTTACCTGGGACATCATGCAACTCAAGCCTTACAGGCGGAAGACCATACAGCACCTTTTGCAGTCGGTTGTATCTAATGTTCTATATATCAAGGACATCGAAGAGAGAAAAATGTAATACGCAGTCACACTGCACGCGCCCACGAGCTGTTCATACAGTTCAAACGGCTGGTACACCGGAACTGTACCCGCGAGCGTTCCATCCCTTTCTATGCAGAACAAATGCACGTGACACCGCACCACCTGTCTGCCACCATCAAGAAAGCCAGCGGCCAGAGCGTCATGTACTGGATCAACCGGGCTACGGTCCAGGAAGCGAAAATCCTCCTGAAAACCAACGGTGCGATGGGCTATGAGATTGCTTACCGGCTGAACTTTCCCAGTGCATCCGCCTTCTCCAAGTTCTTCAAGCGAGAGACCGGTTTGACACCCCGGATGTACCAAGAGAGAGCTGGCAGGTAATCCTGGAAACTGCAAGTGGGAGACATCCTGCTACAGGGAACACGAGTCCCAAACGGTCGGGAACAGATGTCCCGGTGCTTGGGAACATGATTCCCAATGCCTGGGAACGTCTGTCCCTGCCAGTTGTGAAATCCGGAATTTGATGACAAGTTATCCGTGTAAATCCATTGGGCAGCGTGAGTTATTCCTTTGTGTACGTGTGGACAATCCGTTGTATAGGCACCACAACGGATACTGATATAGGTATTTCCTGATGAGAGATGACCGGGACTCGCTGATTCCCGGCACATTAGGATATATGATAAGAGGTCTGGCAAATCGTTTCTGTAAAAACGTCAAAACCCTCATTTTATAGATGTTCCAGACCGAAAGACAGTCTGGCAGCATCTATAAAATGAGGGTTGGAATAAGGGTTATATAGTCCTTTGACTGTATGATGTTCCGTTCAGGAAGCCGTTAAGCCTCCTCACTCCAGTCTTCCTTCGTCTTGCGGACATAACTCTGGTAACGGAGTTTCGCCATGTCCTCACAGGCCTTGAAGAGCTCTTCTCCCTCATTGGGATAAGCCTTGAGGACAGAGAGGAAGCGTACCTCGCTGCGGAGGAAGTCCTGGAACTTGCTCCAGTCCGGTACCTTGGAATCGAGAGAGAACGGGTTCTTGCCCTCTTCTGCCAACTGTGGGTTGTAACGCCAGAGGTGCCAGTAACCGCAGGCAACAGCATTGGCCTCCTGCGCCTGACTGCGACCCATACCGCCCTTGATCTTCAGACCGTGGTTGATACACGGAGAGTAAGCGATGATGAGCGACGGCCCGGGATAAGCCTCAGCCTCACGGATGGCCTTCAATGTCTGTGCGTTGTCAGCACCCATGGCAACCTGTGCTACGTAAACGTAACCGTAGGTTGTAGCCATCAGACCGAGATCTTTCTTGCGTACACGCTTGCCCTTGGCAGCGAACTGAGCAATGGCGCCGAGCGGAGTAGACTTTGAACTCTGGCCACCCGTGTTGGAGTAAACCTCTGTATCGAGTACCAGGATGTTGACATCCTCTCCGGAAGCGATGACGTGGTCGAGACCACCGTAACCGATATCGTAGGGGAAGCACCGTCACCACCGATAATCCACTGGCTGCGCTTGACGAGATAGTGGTCGAGGGTCTTCAGCTCGGCACATACAGGGCATCCATGCTCTGCGCCAGCTTCAATCAGCGGTTTCAGCTTGGCAGCGGCAACCTTTGACGCATCCGCATCATGCATGTTGTCGAGCCACTCCTGTGCAGCCTCCTTGAAGTCGGCTGGTGTCTTGTCGTCGGCCATCAGCTCATTGAGCAGCACGACGATGCGCTCACGCATCTTCTTGTTGCCCAAAGTCATACCCATGCCGAACTCGCAGAAGTCCTCGAACAGTGAGTTGTTGAAGGCTGGTCCCTGTCCGTTCTCGTTGGTTGTATACGGGGTGGAAGGAACGGAAGCAGAGTAGATGGAAGAGCAGCCGGTAGCGTTGGCAATCATCTCACGGTCGCCGAAAAGCTGTGAAACGAGCTTCACATACGGTGTCTCACCACAGCCCGCACAAGCTCCTGAGAACTCGAACAGCGGCTGAGCAAACTGGGAGTTCTTGGCATTCGACTTGATGTCGACCAGGTTCTGCTTGCTCTTGACGTTCTTGACGAGGTACTCCCACTTGGCGGCACGTGTCGTGGCCTCTTCTTCACCGGCAACGAACTGTGTCATCTTGAGAGCCTTGTTGCCCTTCTTGCCCGGACAGACGTCAGCACAGTTGCCGCAACCTGTACAGTCGAGAACTGATACGCCGATGCGGAACTGCATGCCCTTGAGCTGCTTGGGTGCGAGGATGTCGAGAGTGGTGTCGTTGAAGCCGGCCTTCTCCTGTTCGTCGAGGACGAACGGACGGATACAAGCGTGAGGACAGACGAATGAACACTTGTTGCACTGGATACAGTTCTCTGCGTCCCATGTAGGAACGAAAGCAGCGACACCGCGCTTGTCGTAAGCAGCGGTACCTACCGACCATGTACCGTCAACCGTGTTGTGCTTTACGAAGTCTGACACTTTCAGGAGGTCGCCTGCCTGTGCGTTCATCGGGCGTACGAGTTCCTTGACGAATGCGGGTGCATCGTCGGCTTTGGCCTCATCGTCAGGGAGGTTTGCCCATGCAGGGTCAACAGCCAGCTGCCTGTACTCGTTACCGCGGTCAACCGCAGCAAAGTTCTTGTCTACGACATCCTGCCCCTTCTTGCTGTAGCTCTTGACGATGAACTTTTTCATCTGCTCTACCGCAAGGTCGAGTGGAATAACCTCCGTGATACGGAAGAAAGCCGACTGGAGGATGGTGTTGGTACGGTTGCCAAGCCCGATCTCCTGTGCGATCTTGGTCGCATTGATGTAGTAAACGGTGATGTTGTTCTTGGCGAAGTAACGTTTCACCTTGTTGGGAATGAAGTTTACAAGCTCTTCTCCGTCGAAGATGGTATTCAGCAGGAATGTACCGTTCTTGCGCAGGCCACGTGTGACATCGTACATGTTCAGGTAGGCCTGAACGTGGCAGGCAACAAAGTTCGGAGTGTTCACCTGATAGGTAGAACGGATCGGGCTGTCGCCGAAACGGAGGTGAGAGCAGGTGAAGCCGCCCGACTTCTTGGAGTCGTAAGAGAAGTAAGCCTGACAGTGCTTGTCGGTGTTGTCGCCGATAATTTTAACAGAGTTCTTGTTAGCACCGACAGTGCCGTCAGCTCCCAGACCATAGAACTTTAGCCTCGAACATTCCTTTGCCGCCCAATGGAATCTCCTCAACCTCCGGAAGAGAAGTAAAAGGTGACATCATCCACGATACCTACAGTGAAATGATCCTTTGGCTCCGGCAGTTCGAGATTGTTGTAAACAGCGATGATCTTGGCGGGTGTGGTATCGGCAGAACCGAGGCCGTAACGGCCACCGACTATCAGCGGCTTGTTCTCGACATCGTAGAATGCGCTCTTGACATCGAGGTACAACGGCTCACCCTCTGCACCCGGCTCCTTGGTACGGTCGAGCACTGCGATACGCTTAACAGTCTTTTGGAACTGCTGCCAACAGGTGCTTGACAGAGAATGGACGGTAGAGATGAACGGCGACCATGCCCACCTTCTTGCCCTGAGACATCAGGTAGTCAATAGCCTCGCGAGCGGCTTCTGTGGCAGAACCCATCAGGATGATGATGTTCTCCGCATCCTTTGCGCCATAGTAATCGAAGAGGTGATGCTCACGGCCGGTAATCTTGGTCAGCTCATTGAGGTAGTGTTCAACAACTTCCGGTACATTCTCGTAGGCAGAGTTGCTTGCTTCACGGTGTGTGAAGAAGGTCTCCGGGTTCTCGGCAGTACCGCGTACGACAGGACGCTCCGGTGACATGGCACGGTCGCGGAACCGTTTGATGTCCTCTTCGTCAACCAGCGGACGGATGTCCTCCTGGTCGAGGCACTCGATCTTATGATACTCATGGGAGGTACGGAAACCATCGAAGAAGTTGATGAAAGGAACGGAAGTCTTCAGTGAAGCAAGATGAGGAACAGCAGAAAGGTCCATGACCTCCTGGACAGAACCCGAGCAGAACATGGCGAAACCTGTCTGACGGCAAGCCATTACGTCCTGATGGTCACCGAAGATACAAAGAGCGTGACTTGCGAGTGTGCGTGCTGAAACGTTGAACACGCATGGCAAAAGTTCACCGGCAATCTTGTACATGTTAGGAATCATCAGGAGCAGTCCCTGTGATGCGGTGAAGGTTGTCGTGAGAGCACCCGACTGCAGTGAACCGTGTACGGCACCTGCTGCGCCCCCCTCTGACTGCATCTCCTGTACGCTTACGGTCTGACCCCAGAGGTTCTTCCGTCCGCGTGCCGACCACTCGTCGACGTGCTCAGCCATTGGAGATGAAGGGTGATAGGATAGATTGCTGCAACCTCAGAGAACATATAGCTCACATGAGCAGCGGCCTCGTTACCATCACAAGTGATAAACTTCTTTTCTTTAGCCATTTTGAAATTTATTAAATGAATATTGTTATAATGTTTTTGGTCTTGCCTAATAAAGGAAACCCATCAGCCAAAGCGGTACTTGTCTTCCTTTTCCCACTTCGGCATTGTATACTGTATAGGTGGTATCGCTGTTGAACCTCATTTTCGGCTTCCCGGCGTCATACACCTTGAATTTTTCTTTCTGGTTGATGATGTAAGTACCCTGTTTGTTGCCTTCATTCACGGAACACTCCTCCTGTAGTGCATTGACGAAGAAAGTCTCCATGAGCTGCTGCTGGTCCAGCTGGATGGGATAGATGGCATAAATCAGGTTGGAGTTCTGCAGCATCACCTTCGCCGGCTTCTTGAGGGAATTCCTGCCCGACAGGATAGACGATGTTGATGAGACGTGCGTCAGCAAGGTTCTTGATATAGTTCATCACCGTCGCTCGGCTCGTATTGATTTCCTTGGCAAGATTGCTGATGTTGGGGGCTTTCGGTCCTTCCAGGGCAAGGAGATAGAACAGTTTTTTTATCTTGGTAAGATATTTCAGGTCTATCTGTTTGATGAGGAGGATATCAACTTCCGTCATCATGTTCATCGTCTTCAACAGGTTTTCGGAATAGTTCCGATGTTCCAGGAAGAAAGGATAGAAGCCATGATGGATATAATCCTGAAAGTGTTTCATCGGACTTACCTTGGACAGGATGGCATGGGTAATCTCTTCGTGATGGTCCTGAATGTCCTTCAGCGTGTAAGGCTCGAACTGCTGTCCGGTCTGCAGGTTCAGGTATTCCCGGAAAGAGAATCCCCGGAGGTTGTAGCTCTTGACGATGCCGTTGAGTTCCGGGTTTTCTTCCTTCAGCCTCATGACACTCGAACCGGTGAAGACTATCTGAAGCTGCGGGTAGTTGTCGTAGCATCGGCGAAGTTCTCGGCTCCAGTCCGGTTGCTTGAATACCTGGTCAATCAGCAGGACCTTCTCCCCCTTGCGGCAGAACTCGCCTGCGAAATCGGCAATGCCTCTGCCCTGGAAGTAAAAGTTGTTCATGTTTACATAAAGGCACTGCCGGTCTGTAGAGCCATAACGTTCTTTGGCATATTGCAGGAGGAAAGTAGTCTTGCCCACGCCTCTCGTACCCTTGATTCCGATGAGCCTGTCGTTCCAGTTTATCTCATCCATAAGACAACGGCGCACTGGAGCATTGACATGTTCCACCAGATATGTGTGAGTGCGAAAGAATGCGTCCATCTTGTTCCCGTTGTTGTCTATCTAATGCAGATGCAAAGTTACTATTTATTTCTTTTATTTGCAAACTATAGATGGCAAAAGTTGTTTTTTGCTTTTATTTTTTTGTGTTGCATCTGCTTTCATGTACCTTTGCAGAACATAAACAAAGAAATCTGATGACACTGCACGTATTCAATCCCGAACACGATATTGCGTTAGCTTATGATAACAAGTACTTTACGGCTCCTCATGCCGCCAGGCAGCTGCGCCACGATTTAGATTATCTTCCTGCACTCTGGGCTGAAGACGGCGACCTTGTTCTGGTCGAAAACGTGGCTTCTGCCAGGAATCATGCACGGCGTTTCATGCGTTACAGCGGTCGGATCCGTTTTGTCGATAGAAGTGGAGTAGGGGAACTGTCGGACCAGATTGACCGTGTATCTCCCTGGGGATGGGATGCTGCCGTGAAGTTCCAGCTGGAACAGGCGGGCATCCGCGAGGCGGTCTTGCCCGGTGGAACATGGCTTGCCGAAATACGCAGGCTAAGCAACCGGCGTTTCTCTTCTACGGTCTTGAAAGAACTGCGGGCATGTCTTCCTGGGCTGCCGCTGGTCGGAGAGGCTTTTTATGCCGGCGATGTGGAAGAGGTAAAACGTCTGGTGGAGAAAACGGGCAGGACGGTCATCAAAGCTCCCTGGAGCAGCAGCGGACGAGGCATACGCTATGTTGACTCCGTTCTGGATGCGCCTGTGGAAAGCTGGGCAAGGAAAGTCATTGCCAGACAGGGAGGTATGATGGTCGAGCCATATTACGGTAAAGTCAAGGATTTCGGAATGGAATTCGTCTCAGACAAGACAGGCGTTCATTATGCAGGATTGTCCGTCTTCCATACGGTCAACGGTGCGTATGTGGGTAACAGTCTTGCCGATGAGACGGAGAAGCGCAAGCTGATTTCGGCTTACATTCCAGGCGATGTGCTGGACAAGGTGGGCGGAATGCTGGAGCAGATTCTTACACATCGTCTGCAAGGTATATATCAGGGATGCTTTGGCGTGGATATGATGGCTGTAGCGCATGACGGTGACTCCGGTTCCCCTGATGCCGGATTCCGGTTTCATCCGGTAGTGGAAATCAATCTGCGTCGTACCATGGGGCATATTGCCCTGACACTGTCGGACAGGCATGAATTTCACAACCGGATGATGCGTATAGATTACGACGGTTCGCACTATCATCTTCATACTGTGCATAATGACTGACAGTGTGACCAGTAAATGGATTATCATCTACGCCCACACTGATTCTTTCCTGTCAGTGTGCCGAGGGTAAACACCATTGGTGTTGAGGGTGTACACCCATGGTGTCAAGGCTTAGTACGGATCACGTTAAGCATGATAATAATCGGATAGAAGCAGTATTGTTATTCCTGAAAATAAGTCTTCTGAACAAACATCATAATCCCCTGATAAAGAGCCTGCCGCAGAAGAATATACTTAGGATAAAACATAGTCTGACATTTATCCACGGCAGGTGCGCTTGTGGTCGGTCCTCTGTGAATTTATTTTCCTGTCACTGCCGTCACTCTGTAGATACATATAATATACTGATAAAGAATGTGTTAGTGAAAAATGCTAAAAGTGACAGCAAATGAGAAATAAACTTTTGCAGTAAACAGTCGGTAATTCTGTCCTCATTGTCAGCATCCTGCCACTCTAAACTTTAGAAGATTCTTTCATAAGTATAATGAGTCTACCCCCACGAAAAATCCACTGTCCCCTGACAGTGTCTGCAGTGGACAGTAAGGGAAAGGAAAGAGTCGGATCAGTTGCTGTACAGCCAGCAAACCAGCCCGACAATTGCCAGTGCAAAGAAAGTCATAACGATTTTCATCATTTTGTTCAGCTTTCTTCCGTCGACGTGCATTCCTTGATGATGCGTTGTCGTAAAATCCTGATCTGTGGTGGGAACGGTGGTGATGGTGTTGTGTTGTTGTCATTTTTTTAGCGTCTGAATGATTTCTGTTTGTTGAAATATCTGCTTTCCTCTCTGTATGCAGACTAACCTTGCTGGCTGCAAAAGTTACAAAAAGCACGGATATACGCCATGTACATCCGTGTTTTTTTATTGTTCCGTGGTAACATTCATACGGGTTATTTTTACGGTTGTCTCACGTGCTGGACACGTGAAGTCTCTGATGAGTGGATGATTCCCGATTCCTTTACAGCCGGTTCTTCTCTGCATTACCTGCACCTGTCCCCTTGTACTTGCTTCGCTTTGCATTGAAATTATAGGTAACGGTCAGTGAGACGGAGCGGGAATAGGTGTTACAGTCCTTATCCATAGTGGAGCCATAGCCTCTGAGCCCCCATCGTTCTCGCATGGAATCGAAGATGTCGTTTGCAGAAAGGGAAAGTATGAGGCGTTCATTGTAGAATGACTTGCGTAAAGCCAGGTTCAGACTTGCAAAGCCGTTTGCTTCTTGAAAGCCTTGGTAAAGTCTTGTACGTGTCCAAAAATTCACTCTGCCCATGAATGTCTTGGAGAATACGAACTGGTTGAGCAATGAGAAGGTTACCGCAGGCTTGTTCTTCACTAACGAACCATCATCATTCGGTGCATGGAAGTTCTGTTGCAGATAGCTTAATTCTGCCGTAGGCTGATACCATTTGAATTTAGGTGAGGCGACGACAGAGGCATAGTACATCTCAGAATGGTCATAGTTGTAGACTGCAGCAAAGGAGATGGGCTTGTTCTGGTATAATCCATGTGTCCATATCATTGCATTCTTGTAGTATTTATAGCCAGCCGAAAGGTTCAGCCAACCATATACTCCATTTACTTCTATGTTGTGTATCTGTTCCGGGCGCAGTTCCGGGTTGCCCCCTTCATAGCCGTAACGGTTGTTGTATTGTACGAAATTGCGCAGGGAACGGTAGCTCGGACGGTTGATTTTGTTGCTGTAATTAAGCTGGAGCGACCACTTCCCGCTGTTCCATACCAGTGAAGCAGAAGGGAAGAAGTTGCTGTAACGCCGGCTGGCATCGTCCTGTTTAGTCCCGAAGGAGTAATAGTCTGACACTACATGCTCGTATCTTAGTCCTGCACTAAGGGAGAACTTACCCAAAGGAAGGCTGTAATCTGCAAAAACAGCCTGGTTCCTTTCCTTGATGTCAGTCTCCGAGGATGCAACAATCTGCTCCTTGTTGGTGAAGTTTCCCCAGGAGTTGGTATAGCTGAACTCCGTTCCCCAGTTCAGATTACCACGCCATAGCGGATATTCAAAGACGAGTTTTCCTGCCCAGAGATGACTGCGCTGGTTGCCAGAAGAGTGTACTTCACGGCTGGAAAGCTGGTCGGAGTGCTCTGTCTGGGCATGGTTTTCCTTAAACCTCATGGCAACATAGGATGCGTTGAAGTCTATTCCGAGTTTTCCGAGTCTGCCAACATAATACACATCAGCCTGATGACGGGCAGGAGTACGTATCTCGACATTCCCGTTCTGTGTTATCGTTCCTTCTGACATGCCGTTTTTGTAGATATTCTGAACACCATCCATTGTTCCGTCCATGCGGTAATTGGTGTAGAAACGGTAAGAGGCACCGATTGAGTTGCTGTCATTGAAGAAGTAAGAAGTACCTATGCGCTCGGAAAGGGCATAGTGCCTGCCCTTGTAGTTGATGTGCTGGCGAATATCAACATCATCTCCGTTTGCGTGTATCTGAGAGTGAAGGTCGTTGTTCTCCTGTTGTAGATAGTTCATCCAGTAGAGGCTGTTGAACAGCTCCAGACGCTTTGTCCGATAAGTCAGCTTGGTCGATTCCGAGCCAGTCCACCATCCATTGTAATCTACATTGGCATCATTACGAAAGCTGAAGCCTTCATCCTGCCTGCGAATGGTTTTGATGCGGATGACGGACTGTACCTGTGCATCATATTGTGCACCAGGACTTGTGATGACATCCACACTCTTGATGTTGTCAGACTTGAGTTCCGTCAGCTCTTTCATGTCACTTATCTTGCGGTTGTTGATATAGATAAGCGGTGTTCCCTTGGCAAAGACCTGCACACTGTTGCCGCTTGTCGTCACACGGGGAAGCTGTGCCAGTACGTCCATGGCACTGCCCATCTTTGCCAACAGTGAGTGTTCAATGTCAATTGTCATGCCTCCCCGTGTCATCTTGTATTGTGGTCGGACGGTCTTGACGGTCACTCCTTTCAGCTGTAAGGCATCGGGTGCAAGCTGGATAGTGCCTGCATTCTCGGTTGAGAAAGTTCGGTAAACGGTCTTGTAGCCCACGTAGCTGATGCGTGCAATGACCTTTGCCGGCTCGTAAGGCACTACGAACACACCGCTTTCATTGCTCACTCCACCAGCAACGGCACTGGAGTCGACTACTGACAGCAGCAGTACATTGGCGTAAGGTACGGGTTGCCCGGTCTCATCAACGACCTTTCCCGTCAGATGTCGCTTTGTCTTGTGCGTGCATTCCACCATGATTGTGTTCCCACGGTGTGTCATCCGTATGGGATAGAAGCCTATCAGCTGCTGGATGGCATCGGTAACACGCTGGTTCTTGATGCTGGTTGTAACGCGGAAGTCCTCCAGTTCGTCATAAATGAAGTTGATTGTGTAACGGTTTTGCAGGCTGTTGAGTTCTTTCAACGCCTGTGCCATAGAGACATTGTTGTACTGTCGGGTGATGCGCTGGGCATGCAGTTGTAAGCTCAGAACGCAAAGCATGGATATAATATACTTTCTCATAGTTCTTTTCAATAGTTGGAGATAACTACAGTCGGCTCTTCTCTGCATTACCTGCACCTGTTCCCTTGTACTTGCTTCGTTTTGCATTGAAGTTATAGGTGAGAGTGATTCCTATGCGGCGTATGCAGTTATAGCAGTCCTTGGTATTGATAACATTCTGTCCATACTGCGTCCATGCGTCCCTGTTTTGTCTTGAAGAGATCTCATGGCATATACATTAAGAAGCAGCGCCTTGTGCAGGAAGGAGAGTGTATCCCACATCAACGGTACCAGATGCCTTGGTTTTACGAAGTCTGTACAGACCTCGGAATTATATTTCATGTCCAAAGTTATAAAGCTGTTGGTCGAAAGGACAAGTTTGGTATTCATCTTTATGCTGACAAATGGGTCTTGTAGGTCTTCTGTACTTCCATACTTTCGTGTATTGAAGAATGGCTTAAGGAAGTCAATCTCCAATGTAGGTTGATACCATCCGAACTTAGGTGAAGCTACAAAGGAGGTTGAGAGGCTCTGTGTATGGTGAAAGTTCTGGTTTTGTATAAGTGCTATTTCCTTTCCGTCATAGAGCCTTGACGTGTAGACAATGGCATCCTTATTGTAAGAATAATCTATGTCCAGACTTAGCCAGCTGTGTACTATGCTGAATCCGATACAGTGGTTTATGGTTGGTCGCAGATAGGGGTTGCCGGCTTCATAGGTGAACCGATTGACATATTGAACGTTGCTTCTTAGGTCTCTATAGGAAGGGCGGCTGATGTGTTTAGCATAGTTCATCTGTAGAGACCACTTGTCTTTATTCCAGGAAACAGAAAGGTTGGGGAACCAGTCATGATAAGTGCGGCTTGGTTCATCCTCCTTTATGCCGAAAGAGCGGTAGAGTGCCGATGTGTACTCATAGCGTAATCCTGCCTCAACTGTCCAATTTCCCAATGGCAGTGAATAGTCAATAAAAGGTGCAATGCTTTTTCTACAACAGTGTTGTCCGATGCGTCGACATATTTCTCCGGGTTATTATAGATGGAATGGGAGTGGGTATTTGTCGTTTCGGTCCCAATTTCTGCTTTTCCTTTACCAATGGGATAGCTGAGAATGAGCTTGGATGCCAACATTTTTATATGTCGTTCATTCTCTGTATTCACTTTGCGGGAGGGCAGATCGTCGCTGTTTTCTGTCCAGTTATCCCTGCGTCCGTCTTTCTTCCATATACCTGTACCATTGAAGACAATGTCCATTTTCCCTACTTTTCCTATATAGTAAAGGTTGGCGGTATGGTCAGGACCGTTGAAGATGTCTATATTAAGATTCTGCTGGATAATTCCTGTCAAAACATTATCTTTCCATACCTTCTGGTAGTTGTTCACACATTCTCCTTTTCCTACTATAGACTTGACCAGCGAATAGGAAGCACCAATAGAATGTTTTGGTGTAATATCATAACTGAAACCGGCTTTGGGGAGGAAGAACGAGGCTCGGAAATTAGTATTGGCAAGCTGTTCTTGGTAAATGGTATGGTCTGGGAGAAGCAGTTTGCTGCTGACAGTATTGCGTTCACCCTCATATCGTGTAGAGCTTGTGACATCTGTAAAAACTTCAAGTCCGCCTTTTCTGTATTTCACATTAACTTCCTCAAAACCGCCCCACTTGCTGTTGTTCTTGGCATTTACTGCTGTCATTACGCTCAGTCCGTCAGCTTTTATCCCTTTTGTATGGATGCGGATAACTGATTGAACAGACGCATTGTACTGTGCGCCTGGGTTTGTTAGAATCTCAATGTTTTTTATTTCAGTGGATTTTAAGGTTGTGAGTTCCTGCTTGTCACGTATTAGTCGGTTGTCAATGTAGATTTCCGGTGAACCTTTGGAAAAAATAGTAACACCTCCATTAGCATCAACATTTACACGAGGCAACTGCGCTAAAACGTCATTTGCGGTACCCATCTTTGCCAACAGTGAGTGTTCAATGTCGATTGTCATGCCTCCCCGTGTCATCTTGTATTGTGGTCGGACGGTCTTGACGGTCACTCCTTTCAGCTGTAAGGCATCGGGTGCAAGCTGGATAGTGCCTGCATTCACGGTAGAGAAGGTTCGGTAAACGGTCTTGTAGCCCACATAGCTGATGCGTGCAATGACCTTTGCCGGCTCGTAAGGCACTACGAACACACCGCTTTCATTGCTCACTCCACCAGCAACGGCACTGGAGTCGACTACTGACAGCAGCAGTACATTGGCGTAAGGTACGGGCTGCCCGGTTTCATCAACGATCTTTCCGTCAGATGTCGCTTTGTCTTGTGCGTACATTCCACCATGATTGTATTCCCACGGTGTGTCATCCGTATGGGATAGAAGCCTATCAGCTGCTGGATGGCATCGGTAACACGCTGGTTCTTGATGCTGGTTGTAACACGGAAGTCCTCCAGTTCGTCATAAATGAAGTTGATTGTGTAACGGTTTTGCAGGCTGTTGAGTTCTTTCAACGCCTGTGCCATAGAGACATTGTTGTACTGTCGGGTGATGCGCTGGGCTGATGCTCCACACATAATGGTGAGGAGTACGAGCGTTGTTAATAACCTTTTCATAGCTTTATTCTATTGTCAGGGTGTTGTCGGAATAGGTAAGGTTCACACGGTCAAAGGCATTCAGCAGTTCAATGTTCTGCTGGAGAGATGCCTGTTTGTCCCATTTGAAGAAAAGCCGCATTTGGGTTGCGCCCGGGTTCAGTACTTTCACCTCTGCATGATAGTACTGAGCCATAGTCTCGACGATGGTCTTCAGTGAAACATTCTCAAAGACAACCGGCTGCATGGGGATGCTGTCTTTTTGTGGAAGAAGCGTGCGTGTAAGGCTGTCAATGACAGCTTTACGTTGTTCCCGTATCTGTTTTAATGAGTCGGCTACGGTTGTCCGCTGTATCTGTGGCTGTGGATTGATTGGCTGTTTGTTACCGAAGAAAGGCAGAATACCCAACTGTACGGTTGCTGCAAAGGCAAGTCCTGATGCAAAGACAATGCCTGCGATAGATGCTGCTATCTTCATTCTGCTGCGCTGTTGTGATACAGAGTGCTGGGCAGAGAAGTGTTCCCACTCTTCCTCTACGTTTACTTCTCCAGCTTCATTACGTATCATGGCACGCTTGGTCATGGCTAAATCCCTGCACAAAGGTACGAATCTCCTCGTCGGCAAGCAGTGTTTCAATCTGCTCATCGGTATATTTTTCGGGATGTTCCTGCATGTCAAGGAACTGTATCCTTTTCTCTTCTGACTGGCTCTTGTTCATTGTCGTGCTTGTTTTAGTTGTTCTTTGATGGTGTCGATAGCTGCTGAAAGATGATGATAGACTGTCACCCGACTCACGTCCAGTTCGTCTGCAATGCGCTGGAAAGGTAGTCCTTGCAGATGTCGAAGACGAAGAATTTGGCGACGGATGGGTGGTTCAAGAAGTTCGATGATGTGCATCAACCGGTCAAGCAGTTCGTTGTCCTGTTCGGAAAGGACGGTCTCTGCATCTGCCAGAAGCAACTTCGCCGTCCGTTCCCGTATGTCCTTATGCGCAATAATATTCAGACAACGGTTGCGGACAGCCCTCACGAGATAGCCTTCTTCCGTCTCTGGCAGCAGGACGATCTGCTCGCTCAGCACATGGGAGAAAACGTCACTCACCACGTCCCTGCACTCGTCACAGTCGTAGAGAATGCTCCTTGCCACCCGGTACATCGGCTGGTAATAACGTTTGAAGAGCCTTTCTATGTCAGTCTTTTCATGTTTCATACATTATCCTTACAGTTCAGCAACTGAAAATGTAAAGCAGAACAATGATTTTTTTGCATCAGACTGCAAAGATAATCACTTTGCGGTAATTAACGTCTTCTACCGATGTTGTTTCTCCTGTTCATGGGGGTAAATAAAGCAGGTAAGGTGCATTTTGTTCCTGAACGGTATGACCTGTATGCACTTGATGCGACAGATTGTAACGGTGTGGACTCTCAGCACACTTGGTGACGGGTATCAACACACTTGGTGTCGGGCATCGGCACGATCGGTGACGGTCATCACATTGGCCGGAAAGGGGCTGTCTGCAGTCCTTTTGCAGTGCTTAATATATTTTCTGATTTCTAATTTCAGCTTTCTAAATACTTTTCTTACCTTTGCACAGCATATATAAACGAAGAAACGAATGAAGAAAATCACTTTTCTCCTTGTTGTCATGGCAGCCGTGCTGGCATTCAGCTCATGTAACAAGTCCGAGACCTATGCCGATCAGCTGGAGCGGGAGAACAATGCCATTAACGCTTTCATTGTCAAAAAAGGCATCAACGTCATCAGTGAAGGGCAGTTTGCGAGCCAAGGGAATACAACTGACGTGACGAAGAACCAGTATGTCCATTTCTCCAATACAGGCGTGTATATGCAGATTGTGGAGAAGGGTACAGGCGAGCCTGTCAGAAAAGGCGAGACGGCAACGGTTCTCTGTCGTTTTACGGAGTGGAATCTTATCAGGGACACGCTGCAGCTGTCTAATCAGTTCCTCGTCTTCGGTCCGAAAGTAGACAAGATGTCTGTTACGAACACGAGCGGTACTTATACAGCTTCCTTCGACCGTACTTCCAGTGTGATGTACGATGCCTACAAGAGTACGTCAGTACCCGGTGGGTGGCTGGTCCCCATGCCCTATGTCAGGCTGGGCAGGCTGTCTTCTGCAACCTCTAAGCTGGCGCACGTGAAGCTCATTGTCCCTTCGCAGCAGGGACAGATCAATGCCTCACAGGCTGTCTATCCCTGTTTCTACGACCTTACGTTCCAGAGGGGACTCTGATGGAAAGGTAAAAAAGGAAAAACGGTAAAAGGGACAATACCCTCAAAATACATTTGGAGTATGACACTTATCAAATCAATTTCCGGCATCCGTGGTACAATCGGAGGTCGTGCGGGAGACACACTGAACCCGCTGGACATTGTTAAATTCGTTTCAGCATACGCTACTTTCATTGCGCGTAAGCATCCCGGAAAGAAACTGAAGATCGTCGTCGGCCGCGATGCACGCATCTCCGGCCCGATGGTCAAGAATGTGGTATGCGGCACGCTGATGGGAATCGGTGCTGATGTAGTGAACATCGGACTGGCAACTACTCCTACGACCGAGCTGGCTGTGCGTATGAGCGGTGCGGACGGTGGAATCATCATCACCGCTTCCCATAATCCCCCGCCACTGGAACGCCCTGAAACTTCTGAACGAGGAGGGCGAGTTCTGACGGCTGCCGACGGTGCAGAGGTGCTCGACATTGCGGCTCGTGAAGACTTTGAATATGCAGATGTAGACGATTAGGCAGCTATACGGACGATGATTCGTTTGACCGACGGCATATTGAAGAGGTGATGAACCTCGAGCTGCTCGACCTTGAAGCTATCCGCAAGCGCAGATTCCGTGTCGTCGTAGACTCCATCAATTCTGTCGGCGGTGTCATCCTGCCTAAACTTCTCGACCGGCTGGGTGTAGAATACAAGTTCCTCAATGGTGAGCCTACGGGTGACTTTGCCCACAATCCGGAGCCTGTCGAGAAGAACCTCACGGGCATTATGGATGAGGTCGCAAAGGGCGGCTACGATCTGGGGATCGTTGTCGATCCTGATGTGGACCGTCTGGCATTCATCCAGGAAGACGGCAAGATGTACGGCGAGGAATATACACTCGTCACGGTGGCTGACTATATTCTCGACCACGTGAAAGGCAGTACCGTAAGCAATCTCTCTTCCACCCGTGCCCTGCGTGATGTGACCGAGAAACATGGCTGTAAGTATTATGCCTCTGCGGTCGGCGAGGTGAACGTGACCACGAAGATGAAGGAAGTGGGAGCTGTCATCGGCGGCGAGGGCAATGGCGGTGTAATTTATCCGGAAAGCCATTACGGACGTGATGCCCTCGTCGGTATCGCCCTCTTCCTCAGCTCTCTGGCACAGAAGGGCATGAAGGCAAGCGAGCTGCGCAGGACTTTCCCGGCGTATTTCATCGCCAAGAACCGCATTGACCTCACGCCGGAGACCGATGTCGATGCCATTCTCAAGCGGGTGAAAGAGCTTTATGGGAAGGAGAAGGACGTGCAGGTTACGGACATCGACGGTGTGAAGCTCGACTTCCCTGACGCATGGGTGCATCTCCGCAAGTCGAATACCGAGCCGATTATCCGTGTCTACAGCGAGGCTGATACGATGGAAGCCGCTGACGCATTGGGAAAGAAACTCATGCAGGTGGTTTATGATATGCAGTAGATTCACCTTATTATATTAGCAGGAAGAAGACGGATGCTTCTGAATGGCTGGGAATGAAGAACACGGTCTTTTCGTCGAACATCACCCTTGCCTCTTTAGCCTCGGTCATCCTCCTGTCGATGGGGTGGTATGAAAGCCTCTGCATCAGTTCAAGGTGAAGAAGGGCAGACGTTATGAATACTATTTCACGTCTGTTTCCGCATATAACACTTTATAAAGGACAAGATGCCAAGAAGGAAGAAAGCTGGAAAAGGTCAGCAGCAGTTCCTCTCGCCCGAGAAATATCTCCGGACGAAAGTCAGGACGCTGCAGAAAGGACGCTGCTACCGTTCTTCCAGCCTGTTTGAGGTGGGAGAAGGATATGTCATCGTCACAAGAAAGCATACGGGAGGAAAAATCAGCTTTGCAGATTATCTCATAGACACTTATTGTGTCGGAGTGAAAAATTCTTTTTACAAGTTGAGGATTGAAGAGGACGAGTTTGAGGACTTCTAAAACCGTGCCTCAGAAGAAGATAACCTCATAGAATGCAGCTATGAAGAAGCGCACAACATTGTCTCACGGTACTGTTGAGTTTGCCGGTGAGGCTGATATAGATCCCGACAAGAGCTTTTGCGCTCTCAAGGTATATGCTGGAAGAAGACACGGAAGATGTCCCGCTCATCGAGTACGAGTTCGGAAAAGGCGGCAAGCATTTCCTCGTTGCCTCCAGCGGGTTTGAAGCCAGCAAGTATCTGCTGAAACTGAAGAAAACTTATGGAACAGATTTCAAATATATTGTGCCTTGTACAGACTTCGGTGTAGACGACAGCGACTATGAGAAAAACCCGACTTACGGTCTTAAGACAAAATATACTTATACTCCCCCGCGATACGCCGAAGCCTGGGGCGTACATAACAAATGGCTTGTTGAGGAACTGAGCAAGCCGGAGAATTCCTTGTGGTTGGAAGACGAATTGATTGACCGTATTCTTGTCTTTGCCAGAGGAGGAACTCCGTGCTGATTTAGAAGCCATCATCCGTTATGTCATGACGATAACAAGCGAAGGCAAGATTCCGGAAGGTTTTGATGACGGGAAGTATAACGGAATACTTGTCTCTTCCATCATCCTGTTAGGCGAGGTGGGCAACAATGAGAGCAGTCTCGACCTGATACTGGAATGCTGCAGGCAGTCGGAAGGTTTCTATGACTATCATTTCGGCGATTTTGCCAATGAAATCATAGTCCCGACATTGTATAAACTGGTGACACCAGACAAGTTCGCTAAGCTGCTTGAATTCATGAAAGAGCCGGGGCTTTATTCAATATTTAAGTATTACGTGAGTTGCACAATGGCACAGCTCGCCCGTAGGAAACCGGAGCAGCGGCAAGCCTGTCTGGAATGGTTCAGCAGTCTTATCACCTTTGCAACGGAAATACTTCCCAAGGTACAGTATATTGATGGCCGTCTGGCAGGATTTATAACTGCAGATGCAGTCAGTCTGCATACGGAAGAATTATTGCCTGGGTTAAAGGCAATGTATGCTACAGGATGTGTAGACCAGCAGATCTGTGGAAGGATTGACGAGGTGGAAGACCTCATCCTCCATGAAAAGGGATAAGGATGAATTTAAGTCTTCCCACTTTGAGGTCCACAAACGCTTTGCCGACATGAAATCCCGATTCGGGAACTCATAATATTTTTAAAACAGGGAAGGGAGGCCGGCGAGGCTTCTCTTCTTTTTTAGGCTGATTCTAAAGACTTTCCTCTAAAGGAAAGACGCTTTCTTTATCCAACTGGCTTATAATTCGGGAATTTTATCTAATTTGTAGTACTTCGCCTTTCAGACGAGCAGATTCCGCTTTCTCCTTGAAAGAGCATGGCAGGACGATGTGACTGAAAGAGCAAGCAGATTGTGCCGTATAAAAGCAAAGGCACAAAGAGTTGACAATGTTCACATAGACAAAAGTCCGATGACAAAAGTTCAATGTGGATTTTTAGGACCTGTCTTTCATGATTCCGGTCTTCATAAAAAGAAAGCAAAGCACGTATATTAGCTTTTTTTTCGTTATCTTTGCAGCAACAAAACATTGGGAACAAGTATGGAGACTGCGAAGAAGTATCTGTTGGGGATGACACTTGGCGAGCTGAAAGAGGTCGCAAAGTCGCTCGGTATGCCGGCTTTCACGGGTGGACAGATGGCTAAATGGCTTTTATACACAACAGGTGGAAAGCATTGACGAGATGACGAATATCTCGAAAGCAAACCGGGAGAAGCTGGCGGCAGCGTATGCCATCGGCTGCAAGGAACCGACTGATGCGCAGTATTCCAAGGACGGAACAGTCAAATACCTCTTCCCTACGGACAGCGGCAAGTTCGTCGAGACAGTCTATATACCCGAGGACGGCCGCGCCACACTGTGTGTCTCCTCGCAGGTAGGATGCAAGATGAACTGCCTCTTCTGCCAGACGGGAAACAGGGCTTTGAGGGCAGCCTCTCGGCAACAGATATTCTCAACCAGGTCTATTCGCTTCCGGAACGTGACAAGCTGACGAATATCGTCTTCATGGGGCAGGGCGAACCGATGGACAACCTCGACAATGTATTGCGTGTGACGGAGATACTGACTGCCGGGTTCGGCTATGGATGGTCTCCCAAGCGCATCACGGTGAGCAGCGTGGGCATCAAAGGCAAGCTGAAGCGTTTCCTTGAGGAGAGCGACTGTCATGTCGCCATCAGCATGCACTCGCCGCTTCACGAACAGCGTTCGAACTGATGCCGGCAGAAAGGGGGATGTCTATCGAGAGCATTGTCGATCTGCTGGGCAATTATGACTTCTCTCACCAGCGGCGTCTGTCGTTCGAATACATTGTCTTCAAGGATGTAAACGACTCTGAAGCCCATGCCAAGGCCATCGTGCGCCTGCTCAAAGGACTGGACTGCCGCATCAACCTCATCCGTTTTCATCCGATTCCCAATACTCCATTGCAGGGCGTTGACGACCAGAAGATGGAGGAGTTCCGGAACTATCTGACACAGCATGGTGTCTTCACGACGATTCGTGCCAGTCGTGGACAGGACATCTTTGCCGCCTGCGGCCTGCTTTCTACGGCAAAGGAGAAAGAAGAACGGAAGGGAAAGAGTAAGATGGTAAAAGAGTAAAAAAGTAAAAGGGTAAAAAAAGGTAAAACTGTAAACATTGAAGGGTAAGAGGGTAAGTAAGAAAAGAACATAACCATACAAGATATAGATATATGAACGAGAATAAAAAAGTCCGCGTAGCAATCACACACGGAGATACGAACGGCATTGGATATGAATTGATTTTCAAGACTTTTGCCGAACCAGAGATGCTGGAACTCTGTACGCCTATCGTCTATGGCTCGCCGAAGATTGCCGCTTACCACCGCAATGCGCTGGGTATTGAAGCGAATTTCACCATTATCAAGGATGCGAAAGATGCACAGGAGGGACGGCTCAACCTGCTGCCAGTGTTCGACGACGAGATAAAGGTGGAACTTGGGGTAGCCTCAGAAGAATCGGGTGCTGCAGGCCTCCGGGCTGTCGACAGGGCTTTGGACGACTACCGTCAGGGCTTGTTCGATGTATTGGTGACAGCACCTGTCGACAACAACGAGCAGTTCCACTTCAGCGGCCAGAGCCGGTATATCGAAGACCATCTGGAGACAGAAGGACAGGGACTTTCCGTCCTTGTCAACGAGGAACTGCGTGTAGCACTTGCCACCCGTAACCTGCCTTTGCGCCAGGTGGCAGAGTCCATTTCCAAGGAAAGCATCATCAATAACGCAACCACTCTCTTCCGGAGTCTGCGACGCGACTTCCGTCTTTCCAGTCCGCGTATCGCAGTACTTGGGCTGAACCCCAAGGCCGGTGACAACGGACTGCTGGGTTCAGAAGAACAGGAATTTATTTCGCCTGCTATCGACGAGCTTGCCGACAAGGGCATCCAGGCTTTTCGGTCCCTATCCGGCGGACACGTTCTTCGGCTGCAGCCATGCCGGGGAGTTCGACGGTATACTGGCAATGTATTACGAACAGGGACTGTCCCCCTTCCGTACTCTCTCCGCATGCCGGGGCATCAATTATACGGCAGGACTGCCCCTTGTCCGTACTTCTGCAGAAATACCCGACAGTCTTCCGCTGGCAGGCAAGGGAGTTGCTGATGAGCAACCTTTCCGCCACGCCGTTTACCTTGCTATCGACATTTTCCGCAACCGTGCCGAATATGACGAGCCCATGGGAAATCCGCTGCCGAAGCTTTACAAGGAAAAACGGGACGAAAGTGACAAGGTGCGCTTTGCCATCCCACGCAAGCGTGAAGACCGCACACCGCACGGGACCGCACACCGCAATCCGAAAGAGGCACATTAAGATGGGTGGCCAGGGAGGCAAGTGGGCCATGCCGGCTTTTCTGTCCCTTAGCAGAAAGGAGAATACGGACACAGAGCCATCTTGCCTGGCCTCTTTATCAGCGATTGTTTATGGAAAAGAAGTATCAGAACATCTTCTTCCTCTTCGGCTTGGCTGTTCTTGTCGTCATGGTGACACAGCTCGACTTTGCCGATGTATGGCACAATCTCCAGCATGCCGGATACTGGTTTCTTGCGGTGGTTGTCCTGTGGGCGTTCCTCTATATCTTCAATACGGCGGCCTGGCTGACGATTATTCGCAGCCAGAGCCACGACCCGATGGAGCGGAAGCGAGTTTCGTTCCTTTGGCTTTATAAGGTTACGGTATCAGGGTTCGCACTCAATTATGCAACGCCTGGCGGACTGATGGGCGGCGAACCATACCGTATCATGGAGCTGACACCGAAAATCGGTGCAGAGCGTGCAACGTCATCCGTCGTCCTCTATGCCATGACGCATATCTTCAGTCATTTCTGGTTCTGGCTTCTTTCCATGTTTCTTTTCGTCTTCACGCAGCCCGTCAGTTTTTTCATGGGAACAATGCTCACGCTGACAGGTGCGTTCTGCATCTCCGCTATCTGGTTCTTCCTCACAGGCTACAAAAAAGGGCTGGCGGTCCGTGTGATGAACCTTGTACGTCATATTCCTTTCATTAAGAAATGGGCAGAGCCGTTCGTTGCGGACCATAAGGAAGAACTTGACAGGATTGACAGTCAGATAGCTTCGCTTCATAACCAGAACCCACGTACATTCCTTACGGTCGTATTGCTCGAACTCTCCTGCCGGATATGCAGTGCGTCGGAGATATTCTTCATTCTTTTGGTTCTTTTCCCATCTGTCAATTACCTTGACTGTGTCCTTATTCTTGCTTTCACCTCCCTTTTTGCCAATATGCTCTTTTTCATGCCCCCTGCAGTTAGGAGGCCGTGAGGGGGCTTTCTCATGTCTGTTACCGGCTTGGGACTTTCCACCAGTGTCGGAGTCTTTGTCGCGCTCCTCGTCCGTATCCGCGAACTTATCTGGACAGCCGTCGGGCTGCTGCTGATCAAGTTGGAGAAGAGAAGAGGCCGGTAGCTATGTCAGTTGGCGGAATCCTGATAGGTACTGCTCCTGGATTCTGACAGGACTGTCCTGGAGATTTCTACAGCCAGAGAGGCTGCCTGTCCGGTTCTCAAGCTGTCGGTTAGTGTATGCGCCTGTTTGTTCGGATGGAGGTTCCCAACCGGTTGGGAATCCTGTTCCCCGGTGCTTGGGAATCTGTCCCCAGTGCTTGGGAATCCTGTCCCCAGTCGGTTGGGAATATTGTTGCATTGTGGTTTGATGTTTTTGCTGACAGCTTTTCGCCTTACTTTTTCAACTTGGTTGACTGTTTTTAAGGACTTAATTTTTAATTGTTGTTGACAGTATTTTGTTTTTAATCATGTTTTGAAGTTTACACATCTTAGATGACACGAAAAGATAGTCTTTCCGTTGGAGGAAGAACTGAGAGATAACGATGTTATGTTTCTTTTTATGGATGCAGAATGTGGAGCACGGAAAGGAACACGAAAAGGTATGGGACAGTTGTTAAAGTCTGCCAAAATTGCAGTTTTGTCAAATATAATAGGTAATTTTTGTCAGTTAAATGAATACAACAGAACTGCAACGAACCAAACAAAGATATAACATCGTAGGCAACAGCGATGGATTGAACCATGCTTTTGGATGTCGCCCTGCAGGTGGCACCTACGGATCTGTCTGTACTGATTGTCGGCGAAAGCGGTGTGGGCAAGGAGATTATACCACGTGTTATTCACGACAGTTCTCCCCGTCGCCGCGAGAAGTATTTTGCCATCAACTGTGGCTCCATCCCTGAAGGGACTATTGACAGCGAGCTCTTCGGACATGAGAAGGGCTCCTTTACCGGTGCCGTTGGCGAAAGTGAAGGCTATTTCGGTATCGCCAACAAAGGAACGATTTTCCTCGATGAGGTCGGCGAACTGCCCATGGCAACGCAGGCGCGGCTGCTTCGTGTGCTGGAAACAGGCGAATATATCCGTGTGGGCGGACAAGAGATACGCAAGACGGACGTGCGTATTGTGGCCGCCACCAACGTCAATATGCGCAAGGCCATCAGCGAGGGGAAGTTCCGTGAAGACCTGTTCTATCGACTGAACACCATTCCTATCCAGATGCCCCCGCTCCGTGACCGTGGCGGGGACATTGTCCTGCTCTTCCGTCTCTTTGCCATGCAGATGGCGGAAAAATACCATCTGCCGAAAATCACGCTCACGGAGGAGGCACGCCAGATACTGCTACAATATAAGTGGCCGGGAAATGTCCGCCAGCTGAAGAACATCACCGAGCAGATGTCTGTTCTCAGTGAAAAACGGGAGATCGATGCCGATACGCTGCTCCGTTTCATTCCACGGGATCAGGACAGTACCGAACTGTCTACGGTGCAGGGGAACGGGACGCACACCTACGAGGTGAACGGGAGATACTCTACAAAATCCTCTATGAACTGAGAGGAAACGTAAGCGACCTGCGCCGCGACCTTAACAACGTCCGCAAGCAGCTGGAGGAGAGCAGGCAGCTCAACGGTGCAGCTGGTTTCCAGCCGGCAGCACCGGCAGTGTCCAATCTTCCGGTTGCAGCAAACAAGCAGACGATCAATCCGCCGGCAGCCATCAGTCAGGTAGAGGATGCCGAGGCGGAAGAAATTTCCGAACCGGAGACACTTAACCTGAACGACATCGGAAAGCAGCTGGTCGAGAAAGCACTGGAACGCAACAACGGAAACCGGAAGAAGGCGGCACAGGAATTGGGTATCAGTGACCGTACGCTCTATCGGCGTATCAGACAGTACGGATTAGACAAAGATTAAAACAGAGGCTATGAAAGGAATGCCATCTACCGGCGACATGATGAAGGCCGGAAAGGGACTTACGGCAGCCCGCCTGTTGAGGTGGGGCGTGCCGGCAGTCTGTCTGCTGTTGCTGGCAGCCTGCAGCGTGTCCTATAAGTTCAATGGCGCAAGTATAGACTATAATAAGGTACATACCATACAGATTGCCGATTTCCCCATTCGTTCCACTTATGTCTGGGGCCCGATGGGACCGATGTTCAACAACCAGCTCAAGGATGTTTTTGCCAACCATACCCGCCTGCAGCAGGTGAAGCGCAACGGAGACATGAAAATCGAGGGTGAAATCACGCAGTATCAGCAGCGCAACAAGAGTGTGTCGAGTGAGGGGTATTCGGCTCAGACAGAGCTTTCCATCACGGTCAACGTACGCTTCACGAACAATACGAATCACAGCGAAGACTTTGAACGGCAGTTTACGGCGACAGCAAGCTACGAGACAAGCCGGAGCCTGAACTCGGTACAGGAAGAGCTTGTCACGCAGATGGTGAAAGACCTTACCGACCAGATTTTCAATGCCACGGTTGCCAACTGGTAGCTCTTTTCTGCTTCTTGTCCTCGTGCGTCCCTGTCTGTCATCGGTTTTCTTGTCGTCAGCCGTCGCCGCCCCCTGCCGCCTGTCATCGCTTATCACTGTTCAACAACTTCTATGGACATAGCCCGACTCATCAACCATCCGGAGAATCTGAACAAGGAGACCCTATACGGTCTCCGGAGTATGCTTGCGCTCTATCCCTATTACCAGCCTGCACGTATCCTGCTGTTACAGAACCTTTTTCTACTGCATGACTCTACATTCGACGACGAGCTGCGCCGTGCCGCCGTGTATATCTCCGACCGCCGTGTCTTATTCAAACTCGTTGAAGAAGCGCATTATCAGTTGGTTTCACAGCACACTCAGGCTGTGGATGGTCCGGTCGGTAGTGAAGGGGAGACGGGAGAGGAGAAAGATCGCACCAGTTTGCTTATCGACAGTTTCCTCGAACAGATTCCAGAGGAGGCCGGTGATTCTCAGAAGAATGGGGCACAGCGCAGGCCGACTCCTGCCGATGCCACAGTAGACTACGTTGCCTATCTGTTGGAAAGCGGGAGCGGACAGCAGAAAGAAACGGCTCCGCAGCTCAAGGGACAGGAGCTGATCGACGACTTCATCTTCAACGAGGGGGGAAGAATCACTTTACAGGAAGAGACAGAGTACGAGCCTGAAGGACCTGATGGAATTGGAAGATGTCGAGAATGAGGATACCGGGTATTTCACAGAGACATTGGCAAGAATCTATATCAAGCAAGGGCGATATTCAAAGGCATTGGGAATAATTAAGCGATTAAATTTGGTTTATCCGAAAAATCGTTACTTTGCAGACCAAATACGGTTTCTGGAGAAACTGATAATAAACAACAATAAAAAAATAAAAGAAGAAAATGTACACGTTATTCGTAATCCTTATCGTGATTGCAGCACTCTTGATGATAGGTGTCGTACTGATTCAGGAGTCAAAGGGTGGTGGGCTTTCATCAAACTTCTCATCATCTAATGCCATCATGGGAGTCCGCAAGACGACTGACTTATCGAGAAGACTACTTGGGGGCTGGCGATGGCCATGGTCGTCATCAGCGTTGCCAGTGCTTATGTCGCACCTACAGCAAACACAGATGAGAGTGTTATCGAGAAGGCTGCGACAGAGGGTAACACGACAAACCCGAACAACTTGCCTAATTTCGGTGCAAGCCAGCAGAAACAGGCTGCTCCGGCTGCACAGGGCGGTGGCGCACAGTCTCCTGCCACCTCTTCTGCACCTGCAAAATAACAAACAAATGCAAAAAAGTACGGGAAATGTTTGCCTAAAACAAATAAAACCCGTACCTTTGCACTCGCTAAAATGAAACAGCCGTCATAGCTGTGGAAATAGCCGACATGGTGGATGTAGTTCAGTTGGTTAGAGCGTCAGATTGTGGTTCTGAATGTCGTGGGTTCGAGTCCCACCCTCCACCCTCCGAGAAACAAGCGGAAATCCTTTATGCAAAGGGCTTCCGCTTTTCTCTCTATAGACAGAAATGCAACCGGAAACATACTGGCAACGTCCGTAACTTTAAATTGCAATAGTTTTTTAACTGAAGTCTGCCTGAATTCTTTCAAGACATTGGTCAGGAGACCGAAAGCTGATCGTTTGTTAGAAAATAGTGAGATGGAGGCTTGGGATATTCATCAGGGGAGAAGGAAACCGTATCGTTTTGGAGGAACTGGAATGGGGTGTACAGCTTATGCCAAGGCAATATAGACAGCACACAGTGCCAGGGTGATGGAACTTATGTGTGCAGCCTGTTGCTGGTAATCTGTAAAGAATCTCCGGAGACAACTGCCTGCTGCCAGCCAAAGCAGGTTGGCACCCGGACCGGCTATCAGCAGCCATGCTCCTACGGCAAGCAGATCGGCCAGTTCATTGCTGTAGGGCAGTACAAAAGTACTGAAAGCGGTCAGGTCGAACAGCAGCATCTTGGCATTTGTCATCTGTACCAGCATTCCGCTTGTGAAACTGCAATCATCATGCTTTCCGCCAGACTCCTGTCTGTTTTTCCTCACCTTATATGCCAGAAACAGTATATAGGCTGCTCCAAGATATTTCAGATATTGAATATATCCCGCAAAGGCGATCCCAATACAGTGAGCCAGTACGGCCATCAGGCATACTGCAATGGAAAATCCTGTCAGCAGGCCGAACCACATGACAAGTGACTGTCTCCTTCCATACTTCAAAGACATGGCAAGAGAATAGATGTTGGCTGGACCTGGCGTGTATCCGACAACCAATATCTGCAGGAGCAAACTGGGGAGAAGCGAGAGCGGCATATTGCTGTTGTGGGTTTTATAGGAAACGCTGTATCATGACCGGACGGTTCGGCATGAGACTGCAAATTTACGAATAAAATCGCACACAGCTTTTCTTTTTCATTCCCAGAATTGCATTGTGTCTTCTGTTCTGATGGCAGTTCTACAGCCGGACCAGCCCAGACATTCAAGATAGAAGTGTAATGTTTGTGACATTCTCAACGTTAGCAACAAGCCTTTTGAAATATTCATTTTTCGTTTTTTTGTTCCAACTGATTTATAATTCGGGAATTTTATCTAAATTTGTACCTCATTACCAGCGAACAGAGACAGGGGCTGTTCTGTGGCCCTCAATGATAAGTCAGATACAGAATATGCCATTAATATTACCCGGCGGACTTCCCGCTATCGATATACTGAAACGCGAGAACATCTTTATCAGAGATGTATCGCAAGGGCAGGGAAGCGTAGAACGGCGGCTTCGCATAGTTATACTTAACCTCATGCCATTGAAGGAAGTGACGGAAACCGACTTCGTGCGTCTGCTGTCCAACAGTCCGCTTCAGTTGGAAATCTGTTTCATGAAGCTACGGAGTCATGTCTCCAGGCATACGACAGCGGAACACATGAAGAGGTTTTACCGTGACTTTGATGATATTCGCAAGGAACGGTTCGACGGATTGATTGTCACCGGTGCGCCTGTCGAGGGAATGCCTTTCGAAGAGGTGGACTATTGGGACGAGCTTACAGAGGTCTTCGACTGGGCACGGCAGTACATCACCTCGACGCTTTATATCTGCTGGGCAGCTCAGGCAGGGCTTTATCATTTCTATGGTATCCCGAAGCATCCTTTGGATAAAAAGATGTCTGGAATCTTTCCGACTGTTGTGTTGAGTCCCGATCTGCCGATTTTCCGTGGATTCGATGATGTCTTCCAGATGCCGCAGAGCCGTCATACGGAGATACGGCGTGAAGATATTGAGCCGGTAGCCGGTCTCGAAGTCATAGCCGACTCGGCAGAGAGCGGTGTGTCGATAGTCATGTCGCATAGTGGGTGCGAGTACTTTTTATCACGGGTCATCTGGAGTATGCTCCCGATACACTTGACAGGGAGTATCACCGTGATCTTGGCAGACGGAATGATGTTGCAGTCCCCAGGCATTATTACCGTGAGGACAAGCCGGAGAAAGGGCCGCTTGTAACCTGGCGCGCACATGCTAATCTACTGTTTTCCAACTGGATTAACTGGGTGCTGGGGGATAGGTGATGGGAGTTGATGAGATGAACTTTTGCAGTTCATCCATCCTCTCTAATCATTCATATTCACATCGCCTCACATTCTCCATCCATATGCACTCATGCCCATCATATAACCCATCCATATGCACTCATCATCACCGGTCTTTCATCGTCCATCACCCATTCCGATAGAATTACTTGCCCCGGCAAAGAATTTAGCATGCGGCATTGCTGCCATCGACCATGGTGCAGATGCCGTATATATCGGAGCTTCCCGCTTCGGTGCCCGCCAGTCGGCAGGCAACAGTGTGGAAGACATCCGTACACTGTGTGAGTATGCCCACCGGTATCGTGCTACCGTCCATGTCACCCTCAATACGATTGTCTATGATAACGAACTGGCGGAGACGCTTTCTCTCTTGTCCGTACACTTGTCAAGGCCGGTGTTGACGCTTTCCTTCTACAAGACATGGGGCTGATGAGCGAGGTCAGAAAGATAGTCCCCGACACTGTGGCCCTTCATGCCAGCACGCAATGTGATACACGGACGGCAGAGAAGGCCGGATGGCTGGCCAGGCAGGGTTTCGACCGTGTCGTGCTGGCTCGTGAACTGTCTTCCGATGAGATAAAACGGATTCACAAACAGCTGCCCGGGCTTGAGCTGGAAGCATTTATACATGGCGCTTTGTGTGTAAGCTATAGTGGAATCTGCTATGCCTCACAGTACTGTTTCGGCCGTTCCGCCAATCGGGGTGCCTGTGCCCAGTTCTGCCGACTGGCATTCGATCTGGTCGATTCTGCTGGCAGGACCATAGAACATCAGCGGCATTTTCTGTCGCTGAAAGATATGAGTCAGATTGACAACCTTGAGGCATTCATACGCTCTGGTGCGTGTGCCTTCAAGATAGAAGGTCGTCTGAAAGATGTTGACTACGTGAAGAACGTCGTCTCGGCTTACAGTCAGCGTATTGACGAGATAATACGCGATATCCAGACGAGTTCCGTCGGGCATCGCTGGGAAAAGGTTCGCTATTCGTTCACTCCCGACCTGAAAAAGACATTCAACCGTAGCTATACCGATTACTTCTTCAAAGGGCGGCAGGCTGACATTTTCTCACCTGATACGCCAAAGGCATTGGGAGAGTTTGTCGGAACGGTGAAGGAAATTCGCCGCGACAGCTTCAATGTAGCCGGTACGGCGACTTTTGCCAATGGGGATGGGCTATGCTTTCGACAGCAAGCGGGCTGACGGACCGACAGGCAGGCAAGTCGGTGGTGCAAGTAAACTGCAAACAACCGCCCCTGTCTGCTCGTCACCCCGTCATCCCGCCCACTCATTTAGAGGGTTTTCGTATAAACCGTGTTGCAGGCAACCGGCTTTATCCGTTCAAGATGCCAAGAGGATTGAAACCCGGTATGGCTCTGTATCGTAACCAGGACCAGGCCTTTGATAAAATATTGAGTGGGAAGACGGCGGAGCGCAAGATTCCAATAAAGATACGGTTTGGGGTCAAGACTTCCTCCACCCTCTCTGAAGCGCACTCATCAGATACTTTGGAATTTCATGGAAATATATGGGTGAAAGCAGAGATGAGAAGTGGGGGAGACGTGGCTGAGGCATCGGTCCCTTTCACTCTCCAGGTGGCCCGGAAGCCGCAGCACGACAATATTGTCCGCCAGCTAACGAAACTGGGAAATACGGTTTATACATGTACGGATGTGGAGATAGAAGAGGGGGGAGACCGGTTCTTCCTGCCAAGCAGCGTGCTTGCCGAACTGCGCCGCAACGTGGTCGGGCGACTTGATGAACAGGTAAGGGGAATGAAGCGCATGACTATTCACCGTCTCTCTGTACATGAAGAGATAAGTGATAAGTCCCGGTTCTCGTCGGTAAATCCTTCCCAGTATGAAAAATTCCCCTACCTATATAATATCTCCAATGATGCTGCACGCCGGTTCTATGTGCAACAGGGACTCGGAACGGTCCGCCCGGCCTTTGAGATTGAGCCGTCCAAGAGCACTCCGATTCTCATGCAGTGCCGTCATTGCATCCGTTATTCCCTCGGCTACTGTGTCAGACGTGGCGGACGGAAGCCTGTATGGCAGGAGCCTCTCTTTCTCGTACTGCCCGACAAACGCCGTTTCCGTCTGGAGTTCGACTGTGAGCACTGCCAGATGAATATTCACCCGGCATAAGGGCAGAATCTTTCCCGAAGCCTTGGACCAAGCGGTCTGTCCGCAGGGTATTTTTGACAAGCAAAATCTTAACAAGTCAGCCTTTCCAGCCTCCTGGAAGGCTTAAATTCAAGCAATATGCGAAGAAATTATTCTCTGTTACCGATAATTCTCTTAGGAATAAGTTTGCTGATGGCAGGCTGCTACCACAAGAAGACACCCTCTTCTTTCCGTCTGCCCGACAGCATACAGGAAGCCCAGATCTCCCGACGCCTGCAAGCTGGGGGTGATTCCCTGTTGAAACAGAGTGACAGTACAACAGATGATTGGCAGGGAGCGGCAGGCAGCGTCGATTCGCTTTCCTTCCGTGTAAAGCATCATTATTCACAGGGATTCAACTTTGTCGTCACGTCCGATTCTCTGATGCTGATTCGCCAGCAGCCCGAGGAAGCCGTGAACCGGATGGAGACGGACTCCTTTGCCGTGCGGAGGGGAAAAGGCATCGTGGTGGCCGATGTGCGCATTCTCCCGAATGACAAGCAGGATTCAGTCTGGGTAGAGATAGCCACGGAGGACTATGCTTTTGGATGGGTCCATGAGGGGCATCTGTTGAAGCAGGTTGATCCGGACGATCCCATTTCGCAGTTTATCTCTACTTTTTCGAATATCCACCTGCTCATCTTCCTGATTATCATATCTGTCATAGCCGTGGGATACCTTGCCCGCAAGATACTGAAGCAGAACGCACATATCGTACACTTCAACGACATCAACTCCCTGTACCCAACGCTGCTGGCTGTCATCGTAGCCCTCTCGGCAGCTTTCTATGCCAGCATTCAGCTCTTTGCACCGGAGACATGGCGTGAGTTCTACTTCCATCCTTCGCTCAACCCCTTCTCCCAGCCCTTGCTGCTCAATATCTTCCTGGTGCTTGTATGGGCGATGCTGATTATTGCCATTGCGACGGTAGATGATGTGCGCAGACTGCTGCAGCCGGCTGAGGCTTTCCTTTATCTTTCCGGACTTGCAGCGGTGTGTGCCGTCAATTACATTGTCTTCTCGGTTCTCACCTTATACTATATAGGCTATCTGCTTCTTCCCGCTTATATCTACTATGCCTTCCGTATATATATGCGGCATAGCAGCGAGACTTATTACTGTGGCAGTTGCGGCAGACGGCTGCACCGGAAAGGCCGGTGTCCACACTGCGGGGCAGTGAATGAATAGCCTCCTTTCCCCATGGAACTATCATTTACACTGCACACTGATTCTTTACTGTCAGTGTGCCGAGGGTAAACACCATTGGTGCTGAGGGTGTACACCTATGGTGTCAAGGCTCAGTACGGATCACGCTAAGTATTAATCTGACAGAAGTAGTTTGTTATTCGGATAGAAGTTTGCAGAAAGTAAGCTTTCTGAATAAACATCTGCCCCCCCGATAAAGAGTCTGCCACGGAAGAATATACTTTAGGATCAAACACAGTCTGACATTCATCCACAGCAGATGCGCCTGTGACCGGTCTGTTGTGAAATAATTTTCCTGTCACTACCGTCACTCTGTAAACACATAAAACGCACTAATAGACAATGTATTAGTGAAGAATGTTAAAAGTGAAAGCAAATGAGAAATAAACTTTTGCAATAAACAGTTGGTAATTCCATCCTCATTGTCAGCATCCTGGCCACTCTAAACTTTAGGAGTTTTTTTCATAAGTAGAATGATCTTACACCCTATTCAGATGGTCTCCTATGAACGCATAAATCCCGGTCTCCATACTTGGAGCCGGGATTATGTTGTTTGTTTGGAATAGTTTTGCTTTGTTTTGCTTAAGCTTCAGGCTTTACAGTCTTTGCAGCGTAGGCTTCCTCGGAAAGGACGGAGACAGTACTCTTATTGTACTTGCCTCTGTGGAAGTAAACAACACCGTCTGCAAGTGCATACAGTGTGTCATCCTTACCCTGTGCAACATTCTCGCCTGGGAAGTGCTTGTTGCCACGCTGGCGAACGATGATGTTGCCTGCAACAATCTTCTGTCCACCCCAGATCTTGACACCTAAACGCTTTGAAGCTGATTCGCGACCGTTCTTAGAACTACCTACACCTTTTTTATGTGCCATTCTTAAGTCCTCCTTTTTAAGCGTTAATTGATTTGATTTCTACCTGAGTGAAGTGGGTACGGTGACCGTTCTTCTTCCTGTAGTCCTTGCGACGCTTCATCTTGAAGACGATTACCTTGTCGCCTTTTACGAGAGGAGCTACTACCTCAGCTACTACCTTGGCACCCTCAACAGTCGGTGCACCTACTGTGACTGTTCCGTTGTTGTCAACCAGCAGAACCTTGTCAAACTCAACAGCCTTGCCTTCTTCCGCATCCTTGATGTGGTTTACGAAGAGCTTCTTGCCCTCCTCAGCCTTGAACTGCTGACCGTTAATTTCTACAATTGCGTACATTTTATTATTGTAAACGGGTTTGTACCGCTGGGCGGCTGAGCATCTTTCCAGCACTTGTTCTGAGCCCGAAACGGCATAATCGGATGCAAAGTTACTAAAAATTAATATTATACGGATAAGTACGTGTGGTTTTTTCCTTCCTTGTTAACAATAATTAAAGACGGGTTCTGAAAATCCTTTGAAGTTTTTCAGAACCCGTCTTTAGCGTAGACTTCTTTTCCGGACTATCTGGTCAGTCCTTCAAAGGTATATTCCTCCAGAATTTCGAGTTGGCGGTCATCTTCCTGATAGATGTTGTCGATGTCAAACTCATGTTCATTGTGCATTTTCGGTTTACGCCTCATAGGCTTTTCCTCCATAGAACAGCTCCCTGCCGCAGGGGCTGCCTTCGATAATGAGTGATAGGGGAGCGGCAATCCCCTGCTTCCTCGGTTACAAATATATGAAAAAGATTTGAGACATCTGTCAACAGACATGATTTTTTATGGCAGTTTCTGAAATCACCTTTATAGTACTTCTGCTTTTCAGGCGATCAGATTCAGCTTTTTCCTTGAAAGAGCATAAGAAGGCAGTGCGACTGGAAGAGAAAGCAGAGCGTGCCGTATAAAAGTATGAAGACACAAGGAGTTGGCAATGTCTATAATAAACATTCATGTAGGCAAAGGTCCAACTTGGAATTTTCAGAATATGCTTTATATGTCTGGATGTATCTTCTGTCTGTCGTGGAGCGGAGATGTTTCACAAAGTTCATTTTAATTTGCTTATTTGAAAAGAATACGATAACTTTGCCTGTCCAAACCCCAAGACCGTTTACCCTATGGAGAAAGTAAAGCTACGTAGTGATCAGGAGATGAAATGGAAAACGCTCTCTTCCGAGCAGGTTGTCAATCGTCCATGGCTGAAGGCAAGACGTGATACCGTCCAGCTGCCTGATGGCAGGATATATGATGAATATTACGTACTTTCGTACGCGGGATGGGTCAATGTGATAGCAGAGACGGAAGATGGAAATATTATTCTGGAACGCCAGTACAGGCACGGTCTCGGCATTGTGTCAACAGAAATCTGTGCCGGGGTGATGGAAGAAGGTGAGACCCCATTGCAGGCGGCCCGGCGAAGTTGAAGGAAGAAACCGGGTTTACCGGTGGCGAGTGGGAGAGAATCATGACCATAGCCCCCAACCCGGGTGTAATGGACAATCTCTGTCATTGCTTCCTTGCCCGTGGGGTAAAAAAGACGGACAGACCGCACCTTGATGAAACAGAGGATATTGACGTCTGTCTGTATCCCAAAGAGGAAGTCAAGCGGATGCTGCAGGACGGCGACTTTATCCAGGCTTTGATGGTGGCTCCTTTGTGGAAATATTTTTCATCATCGCATCCTTCTCCAGTGTGCGGTCTGGTACAAAATGATTGAACTATGATAACGAAAGACAGCATTGAAGAGGCCTTCTGCTTCTTCCATCAGAAGTATCAGGTTTATGCCTTTTCGCACAGCGAGCGGCAGAAAGACGATATCGAGTATGCCATCAGTTCGTATGTGGAGTCGATGAATCCGGAACTTTATGCGAGGCTTGCAGCAGGAAAGAAAGACTTTCTGTTGACACACTCAAGGTTTGCAGAGGATATGAAAGAGGCTCTCAGCAGTCTTTCCTTGGAGTGATGGCTATCTTCACATTCCTGTATCCCATTGCCTTCAGGAACTGTGAGAACTGCAGACGGGCATTTTCCTCGGCGGCCTTGAGGTTCTCGGATGTCATACAGCGGGCAAGCATTTTTTTGTATGCCCGGTCGTAAAGCTGATTACGATCAGCCGGAGACCAGTCTCCTTTCTCGAAGAAAGAGCGTGACCTGGCTTCGTCGATGAAATTAGAATCAAGCAGTTCTATGGATGGAAGTCGGGCTGCTATAATGCTGTCATTCTCAACGTGAATCCAATGAGGATGAGCTTTATGGAGATCGATGCCGAAGCGTAAAGTTCCATAGTAGATGCGTACAAGCTCTGCATCGGAGAAGAATCCTCGCTTTACCGTATCGATAAGTTCTTCATCATTGACAGAAAGGAATTCCCACTGTCCAATGTCCTGAATCTGTCGGATCTGTGTCGGTGTGATGTCTATGTGCTGATCAGCTTCCACGTTGACCCTATTGGATAAATTAAGCCATAGAAAAAGAATAATGCCGAGGCTGATGAGGGCAAAGAGAATCAGGAGGCGGAATCTGTACAACATCGGAACTATGTTGATAATCCGGTGACTGCTCTTCCCGCTTCCTTGTTTCACCATCTTGGTAATAAATTCGCCTTTTTGTCTGTTTCCCATTGTCAATCCTTTCTATTTGCTTTGATCATTTCCTGTAGATCACTAAGTGTAAATTTCTTACGGAAAGAAATAGTTATATCGGATTCCTTATATCCCATTGAAGTGAAAACAGGTACAAGCTGACGCGCTGCACTTGCCTGTGCCTGTTCGATAATACCCATCTGTGGTATGGCATCAATGATCTGCCTCCTGCCTTGTGCTTCGTAACCAGTCAGTTCGGCATCCGTGAAATTCTGACGGGTCAGCGCAACGTACTGTTTTACATCTTTATGGTCTATTTTTGTTGATGTCAGTATGATTTTGGGGTCGGGTAGGTGATGACAAGCTGTTTCCCTGTTCGCTTTATGTTTTTATCGCTGAAGCCTGACATATCTATATAAGCCTTGAGGGTGGCATCCATGGGGATTGCTATACGACGGTCTCCCAGAGGGAGATTCACACTGAATTCATGTTTCATGAACGAGCCAGAGACCTTCATCTTGTCATCGTGTGTGATGATTTTGTGAATGTGATATTCTGTGGTATAGAGACGGGAGCATTGCTGTACCTGTGTCACCAACATAGGAATCGTGTCTACGTTCTTTGATGTTGAATCCTCTGTCTTTTGTCTGTCTTTACAGGCAGATGCTACCAATAACGGGAAGAGTAGTAGGATGGTGATTCTCTTCATACTTATTCTGTCTTGTTTGAACACTGCAAATTTAAATAAAAATATTGAATCATGCCATAACTTCCCTGCCGAAACTGTCTTTCCCCTGGGAGACAGGAAACCCGTATGAGCAGTCTGTTTCATCCCAGAAGTCCATAGGATGCAGAAATGTTTGGGAGGTATGAAAGCGGATGCAGAGAGAACCGGACTTCACCTTCTGGGCTGTTCTATGATATTCTGGTGCGAATACAACAACCGCCAAAAACTGTATGTTTCCTTTTTCCCGATTTTGTTTTGATTTCTCGTTTTTTTAGCCTATCTTTGCGTTTGCTTATACGGAAAGTATCAATAAACCAAGATGAAACAGGAAGACGATATCAAGAAAGCGATTGACGTGATGAAGAATGGCGGAATAATTCTTTACCCGACGGATACGGTGTGGGGTATAGGTTGTGATGCAACGAATGCAGAAGCTGTGGCAAAGGTCTATGCGCTGAAACGCAGGGATGACTCCAAGGCACTCATCTGTCTCGTGGATTCGGATGACCGTCTGCAGCGTTATGTGCGCAGTGTGCCCGATGTGGCCTGGCAGCTTATAGATGCTGTGGACAAACCGACAACGTTGATTCTTGACGGTGCGGTGAACCTTGCGGGAAAACCCTGATAGCTCAGGGATGGATCTATCGGGATGCGCATCACGAAGGAACCTTTCTCACATGAGCTTTGCTATCGTTTTCAGAAAGCCATTGTAAGTACATCGGCAAATATCAGCGGTGAGCCGTCAGCACAGAATTACTGCGACATCTCACAGGAAATTATAGACGGGGTTGATTATGTATGCGAGTCAAGACGTCAGGAGCACAAGCCGCATACTCCATCAAGTATTGTGAAGCTGGGAATTGACGGACAGGTAAAAATTATAAGGAAATAATTGATCAGACAGATGGAGGTATCTGAAAGATTGGGAATTATATCTCGGGTGGATACTTGGAGAAAGAAGCATATCTCCGACCGTGAACTGGTCCTTGTACTTGCGTTTGCAGTTGGTTTCCTTGCTTCATTGGCTGCTTATGTCCTTCACTTTATTATCAAGCAAATAGAGGAACTGGTGACTTCCGGCTTTCAAGTTACGACCATAAATTGGCTCTACCTCATCTATCCTGTCGTAGGCATCTGGCTGACGAGTCTGTTTGTAAAATATGTCGTACGTGATAATATCTCACACGGAATCACACGTGTCCTTTATGCTATTTCCACAAAAACAATCAAGGCTGAAACCGCACAATACCTGGTCATCCATCGTTGCCTCTGCCATAACCATCGGTTTCGGCGGTCTGTAGGAGCCGAGGCTCCTATTGTGCTGACAGGCTCGGCTATAGGCAGTAACCTTGGGAAAATCTTCCATTTAGACAACCGTACGCTCATGCTTCTTGTCGGATGCGGGGCAACGGCGGCCGTATCAGGTATCTTCAAAGCTCCGATTGCCGGTCTGGTATTCACACTCGAAGTGCTGATGGTAGACCTGACCATGGCTTCGCTCTTGCCTATTCTCATAGCTTCGGTTACAGCGACCTGTTTCTCTTACTTCTTCACAGGAGGGTCGGCAATGTATCACTTCCAAATGGATTATCTCTGGGGACTCGACCGTGTTCCGCCGACAATCCTGCTGGGTATAGCCTGCGGATTTCTCTCCCTTTATTTCATGCGCATGATGTCGTGGTGCGAGAACGGCTATGGGAAGCTGTCTTCCAGACCTTATCTGAAACTCCTTGTCGGGGGACTCGTGCTCTCGCCGCTGATTTTCCTTTTTCCATCACTTTATGGTGAGGGGTACAGCAGTCTTGGGTTATTCATTGAAGGGAAGACCGAAGCCGACTGGATGCAGGTGATGAGCGGATCTATGTTTGCAGAAAAGACAAATTTTCTCGTACTTTACGTCGGACTCGTCATGTTGACAAAGGTTTTTGCAACAAGTGCTACAAATGGTGCCGGCGGGTGTGGAGGAACTTTTGCTCCTGCTTTGTTCATTGGCGGCTTCGGTGGTTTTTTCTTTGCTCGCCTGTGGAACATACAGCAGTTAGGTGTTTATGTTCCGGAGAAGAACTTCACGCTTTATGGCATGGCCGCCGTCATGGCTGCCGTCATGCATGCACCGTTGACAGGCATCTTCCTCATCGCCGAACTGACGGGGGGATATCAGCTTTTCATTCCACTGATCATCGTGACAATCAGTTCCTACCTTACTATTAATATCTTCGAGCATCACAGTATATATGCTGTCCGTCTGGCAAAACAGGGGAAACTTCTTACGCATCATACGAGACAAGTCTATTCTTACCCTGATGAGTATGGACAAAATCATCGACCGCGACTTCACATCGGTTGGTCCGGATATGGAGATGGGGCAGCTCGTCCATGCGCTCAGTGCCAGCCGGAATGATTACATTCCCGTCCTGAATGAAAGTGGAAGTCTTTTGGGAGAGATAGACATCAACAAACTGCGGTATATCATTTTCCGGACAGAACTTTATCACCGGTTTCATGTCAGCCAGCTTATGACACCGCCTGCAGCAACTCTGGGAGCCGGTGATCCGATGGAAGATGTGATGAAAACCTTTGATCGTACGGGAGCACAGAATCTGCCTGTCGTGAGTGTGGATGGTCGGTTGATAGGGTACATTTCCAGAGCACGCCTCTATAGTATGTACCGGCAGTTGGTGGCAGATTTCAGTGCAGAATAAGCTCACTTCTTGGGGCAAAGGATGGAAAGTCCGACCCTTTACCTGCCTGCGAGGAAGTGCAGTCTAGAGAGAGTTCCTCTCTGTTTAATCATCAAGGAAAATGAAAAAAGAAAACATACGAATCGCTTTCATGGGAACTCCAGAGTTCGCTGTGGAAACATTAAAAGCATTGGTAGAGTGCTGCTATAATGTTGTTGCCGTCGTAACCCGACCGGACAAACCTGTCGGCCGTCATCAAGACAGATTGCAGCCGTCTGCAGTAAAGCTGTATGCTGTGGAGAAAGGATTGCCGGTACTCCAGCCTGAAAAGATGAAAGATCCTGCATTCGTTGAGCAGCTCCGTTCTTTCAAAGCCGACTTGCAGGTGGTCGTAGCTTTCCGTATGCTGCCGGAAGTAATCTGGGCTATGCCGCCGTTGGGTACATTTAATGTCCATGCGGCTCTGCTGCCGCAGTATCGTGGTGCAGCCCCGATAAACTGGGCTGTCATCAATGGGGAGAAGGAAACCGGAGTGACGACCTTCTTTCTTGACAAGGACATTGACACCGGGAGAATCATTCTGCAGAAGACGTTTGAAATACCTGATACAGCAGATGTAGAATATGTGTATGATGGGCTGATGCGTCTGGGTGCGGAAATTGCCCTCGAAACGATCAGTCTCATCGCCTCCAAGCTGCCGGAAGAAAATCTGGAGAGTATGGACTTCGGACAAATTCTTGATGAAATCAGTACTCCCCAGACGTTTTTAGGATCTGAGCTTCATTCTGCACCCAAGATATTCAAGGAGACGTGTGAAATCTGCTGGAACCAGAACTCCAGGAATATTTATGACTTCGTACGTGGTCTCAGCCCATATCCTGGTAGCTGGAGTAAACTCCATATCATAAAAGGAGAGGCGGACAAGCCGCTGGTGTTAAAAATATTCAAGGTTTCCAAGACCAATCGTCCCTGCATGGGTCGCTGTGGCACATTTGTCGTTGAGAAAACCCGCCTTTATGTCAATACTGCTGATTTTCTTCTGGAACTTCTTGATGTGCAGTTGTCAGGCAAGAAGCGTATGGATGTATGTTCTTTTCTCAATGGATTTAAAGAGATAAACAAATACAGATTCTGATTTTTTTATTTTTAAGTCAAGTGAGCATGGAGTGTAGATAATCGTTTCGAATAGCATTGACGTTCATGTTTATCATAATCCCCATTACCCGAAAGCCATGTGCGGGAGGACGGACGGGCGGTCCGCAGCGGCTCCCCGGCACGGTCCGGACGAGGACGTGCCGGGAAGGTCCGGAGCTTCCCGGCACGTCTATCGGGCTGGAATCCCCGCAGATCATTCCGGCCTGTGCCCATAATCCCAGAACGGGACACGGCGGCGGCAACGGATAGCCGCGGACAGACAGCATCAGGCCTGCGTTGACATCCAGGACTTCCTGACGGCCGGCGGCTCCGTCCGCGATGTCTATGAACCTGTTTCCCGGCACCTCCGAATTCCGTCCCTTGACACACACTGGAATTCCGGGCCGTCAACATTATTACAAGGTCCGGGCCGTAGACACGACCGGTGTCTACCGACAACACGATATGTGACTCACCGACAACACGGTATGTGACGGGCGTCAACACGTTTTCATGAGCAAGGACTTATTGCTTTACAAAGAGAGACATAGTGTGCTGGAAAAAGCCGGGATGGAGATCCATACAGAACCCTACTTAACAGGATTGGTACGATGCCATCTGGCTGGAAGGCATGGAACTATATTTGCATTCGTCCAAGGACAGATTGTCGGACAGTTGACAGTCGGAGTTATCCTCTGCCAGTCTGGAACAGGTCTTGTACACCTATATCTTCTTGATGACCTTACAGGGATTACCTGCTGCCAAGACACCGCTTGGAATGTCATGTGTCACGACCGATCCGGCACCGATTGTGGTATTGTCGCCTATCGACACCCCCGGCACAACAACGACATTACCGCCGATCCATACGTTGTTGCCCACGTGGATGGGCAGAGCGTATTCTATCTTCCTGTTTCGCTGTTCTACATCAAGAGGATGACCGGCAGTGTAGAAAGAACAATTGGGTGCAATAAAGACATTATCACCGAAGGTCACCTTGGCCTCATCAAGAATCACGCAGTTGGTGTTGGCAAAGAAGTTCTTGCCCACCTCTATATTATAGCCATAGTCGCAGAAGAACGGACCAACGATAAACATCCCCTCACCTGCCTTGCCGAACAGCTTCCGCAGTCGTTCCATACGCTCCTCCCTGCGTGACGGTGGAATCCGGTTGATTTCGTAACACTCGCTCTCACAGCGGTAAAGGTCTTTCAACACCTCAGGGTCGCTGGCTTGGTAAAGCATTCCTTTCTGCTGTTTTTCTTTCTCTGTCATATTCCTGGCTTTAGTGTTTATATCGACAAAGGTACGAATCTTATTCCAAAGAAACAGAGATTTTTATTCATGAAAAATATTTTTAAGGAGGAGAAGTGTGAAAAAGAATGAAGTTTTTTTGTATTTTTGCGACAATGATTTATCTATCTATAATATGTAAAGGAGAGAAGACATGAACATGATAACTTATGAATTCATACTGAGGCTTTTCATTGCAGCCATGCTGGGTGGAGCCATCGGGCTGGAACGGGAATATCGTGCCAAGGAGGCGGGATTCCGGACACATTTCCTCGTTGCGCTGGGCAGCGGACTGTTCATGATTCTGTCACAGTTCGGCTTTGACGGTGTGCTGGGACATTACGAACAGGTGTCACTCGACCCGAGCCGCATCGCCTCTCAGGTGGTGACAGGCATCGGATTCATCGGCGCAGGAACCATCATCTTCCAGAAGCATGTGGTAAGGGGACTGACCACGGCAGCGGGTCTCTGGGTGACATCAGCCATCGGCATGACCGCCGGCGCAGGCATGTACGTACTGTCCATCGCTACGACCGTCCTCGTGCTTCTTTGTCTGGAGGCACTCTATTTTATCCTCAGACACTTCGGCACACGCAACATCACTGTAACCTTCAGTACGCCGGAAGAGGCCTCCATCCAGCAGCTGCTCCAGCGGCTGCGTGAGAAGGAAGTTGTCATCGACTCCTACGAGATGCAGCGCAAAGATACTTCTTCCGGACATTTTTATGCCGTGACGATGGAGATGAAGCTCAAACGCAACCGCTACCAGAATCATCTGCTCAACTTCATGACAGAGTTCAAAGAGGTAACGGTAGAGACAATTGAATAGGCCGATTTTTACAGACCTGTAAAAAACGTAAGACATGGATTTCGACAAAAAAGAGTATGACACCCGGCGGGCAGAACTTGTCCGGGTGCTGGAGCATTCGGTCAGACAGCTGACATTGCCTGAACTGGAGGCTCTTTACTATGATCTCACAGCAAGGGGTTATATACGAGAATAGGAAGAGAGGCAGCTGATGGACAAGTGGAACAGAGAAATACTCCGTCTTGCAGTACCCTCCGTCATAAGCAATGTGACGGTCCCGCTGCTGGGACTTGTAGACCTCGCGGTCGTCGGGCATATCGGAAATGAAGCCTATATCAGTGCCATCGCCGTCGGCACGATGATTTTCAATGTCATGTACTGGCTGCTGGGCTTCCTACGGATGGGAACGAGCGGTATGACCTCGCAGGCCTTCGGACGGCATGACGGCGGAGAATGCCTGGCTATCCTTGTGCGCACACTTCTTTTGGGGATAGGCATAGGACTGTTCTTTATCGCAGTACAGCAGGAAATAGAACGAGGGATGTTATGGCTGATGAACACGCCGGAAGCCTCATGGAATCTTGTCAGTACGTATTTCCGGATTGTGATATAGGGGTGCCCCTGCCGTGCTGGGACTGTATGGCCTGACAGGCTGGTTCATCGGCATGCAGGACACACGGACGCCGCTGCTGGTTGCAGTGCTGCAGAACGTGGTCAACATTCTCGCCTCGCTGTTTTTTGTCTTCATACTGGACTGGGATGTCAGCGGTGTCGCTGCAGGGACCATGCTGGCACAATGGACAGGATTTTCCGTGTCCCTTTCGGAGGCATACCGCCGGATGACAGTTCAGACAGAAGAGTTTGTCCTGTCTGGCGGAAAAAGGAATCGGAATGCGGCTGCGGGCAACGCTCAGGCGTACTGACAGTGAAGAGAGCATGGAGCGAGTTCTTCCGTGTGAACAAGGACATCTTCCTGCGAACGCTTTGTCTGGTGGCTGTAAACTTCTTCTTCACATCTGCAGGTGGAAAACAAGGGACCATGATGCTGGCCGTCAATACACTCCTGATGACGCTGTTCACGCTCTTCTCCTATATGATGGACGGCTTTTGCCTATGCCGGCGAAGCACTGGCCCGGCAGGTATCATGGTGCTGGTGACAGGGGCGGGACTGCATAAAAATCGTACGCCGTCTGTTCGGCTTCGGAGCCATTATGGCATTGTTGTTTACAGCCGTGTATGTCGCAGGCGGAGTAGGATTCCTGCATCTTCTCACAGACGACGCAGCAGTTGTGGCATCAGCACGCCCCTATCTGCTCTGGGCTTATCTGATACCGGCAGCAGGAATGGCAGCCTTCATATTGGATGGTGTCTTTGATCGGTCTGACAGCTACCAAGGCATGTTGTTCTCGACGGCAGTGGCAATGACAACATTCTTCCTTGTGTACAGTCTGCTCCGGAACAGTCTGGCCAATGATGCCCTGTGGATAGCATTCCTCTCGTTTCTCTTCATGAGAGGTGCGGCTTCTTCCGTATGGGCATATCGTTATTCAACTCTATTTTAGTTCAAAGGGAAACCAACATGAATATTATCTGGATAATTGTGTTTCTCCTGACTCTTCTGTCAGGCTGCGGATATGTAAGCTGGCACGTTTGCAGCTTCTGCCACTCACTGTTGCCGGAAAAATGGATTGTCACAGGAGCTAGCTGCCTGTCCATCGTCTGTCTTTTTCACCAACTTTATCTTTTGGACTTTGACGACAAGCCCATGCGGTTGCCGTAACATTATACGAACTGGGCAACTCTTCCGTCTTCATCGGCTTGTATCTGTTGATGCTGTTCCTGGTACTCGACCTGGGAGAATGGTTCATCTTATCCCCGTTCCTTTCTTTACAACAGCTGGACAGGAACGGTGTCCGTCGTGGCTGTCATGACCGGACTGTTTGTCTACGGATATCTGAATTACCTGCACAAAGTGCGTGTACCGTTGGTATTGGAGTCTTCCCGACATCTGTGCCGCCAGCACCGGCTGGTGATGCTGAGCGACCTGCACCTGGGCTATCATCAACCGTGCAGATGAGTTTCCGGAAATGGGTGGACAAAGTAAATGCAGAACAGCCAGAACTTGTCCTTGTTGCCGGTGACATCATCGATGGCAGCATCCGTGCGCTGGCCGACCAGAATATGGCGGCAGAGTTCAGAAGACTGAAAGCTCCCGTCTATGCCTGTCTGGGCAACCATGAATATCTGAGCGGTGAACCACAGGCCAAGAGATTCTATCGAGAGGCAGGTGTACATCTGCTGGTTGACAGCCATGCTCTGGTTCCTCTGGCGGGCGGAGACAGCCTTCTTGTTATAGGCCGCGACGACCGGACGAATAAGCAGCGCACCACTTTGCAGGAACTGATGAAGTCCGCTCCACGAGGCTATTATACGATACTCCTGGATCACCAGCCCCTATCATCTGGAAGAAGCACAACAGTGCGGTATTGATTTCCAGTTCTCCGGGCATACGCACTATGGGCAGGTGTGGCCTGTCAGCTGGTTAGAAGACGTCATCTATGAGGATGCTTTCGGGCCGTTGAGAAAAGGGCGCACAGGATATTACGTATCATCGGGAATAGGCATCTGGGGTGGAAAGTTCCGTATCGGGACACGGTCGGAATATATTGTAGCCGAACTCAAGTAAGCGGGACTCTTCGAAAGAGCGTATCAGACTACGCCTCCGGCCTGTCTGATACGCTCTTTCTGTCACTCTTTTCGTAAAACCGGTCCGGGTAGACCGGTTCAGTCCATCAAAATTGTTTGGCAGCTACCGGAACTGTCAACGTGCATTCGGTGTCTGCCTGACGGCCTGCTCTCTGTGCGTTATCTGCACCTCTATTCCATATTTTTTTCATTGAGATGTTCTGCAAGATGCTGTGCACAGTAGACTGAACGGTGTTGTCCGCCCGTACAGCCGAAACCGAACATCAGGTCGGTGAAAGCCACGCTGTATGTAGCGTTCCACATGATGGTCAGCGATCCGAGACAGGTTTGAGGAAGTCGAGTATCTCGCCGTCATCCTCCAGAAAGCGGATGACGGCCTCGTCGAGTCCCGTGAGTTTCTTGTAAGGCTCGTACCGCCCCTGGGTTGTGTGTGCTCCGGCAATCGAGACGTATCCCCGCCATTGCCTGACGTGTCCTCCGGAATGCCTTTTCTAGAAAAGAAAGCTGAACACATACCACCAGCGGCCCTTGCCGTCATACTTGAGAAAGTGGCGGGTCCGTCCAGCGGATTGGCCTTGTATATGTCTTTCTCGGCATGATCCGAAACCGTCTGCCCTGTTGGCTGCGGTTTCTCTATACGTGCAAACTGCGGCGGCTGTAAGCCGGCGCAGCTGGTCACTCCCATATCGGATGGGGAAGACACTCGCCCCGGTGCCAGAAGGTCGCGCAGATTCACTGTATGGCGGGGATGGAATCGACAAAGTGTTTCTTCCGTTCAAAGTAACCGCGGAAGGTCCATGCCCCAGCACATCTGCAATGTACGGGAAAAAGGACAAAGAGACAGCCGGTTGACAAAATGCCGCTTCGACGGCACCTCGGTATACTCTTCAGACTCTGATAATAGTCGAACACCAGCTCCCTCCGCAGCTCGAAGGAATATCTGGCACTTGCCTGCCACGAGAAGACGCAAGGTCGTAATAGAATGGACCTTTTCCGTCCGCCTTGGAAATCGATGAAGAGGATTCCCCTTCTTGTCCAACATGACATTGCGTGCCTGGAAGTCACGATAGAGGGAAGGCATCCATCTTCTCAGAGGTCGAGGGTCTTTGGCAAATTCGGAAATTCCTATGAGCTCAGCTCGGAAGTCAACTCCGTTGCTTTCAAGCAGTAGCTTAGAGACGGTTCAAGTCATGACACGCTCTCCTGATCAAACTCCGGCTGCGGATGGCAGTTGCCGAAGTCAAGTCACGGCAGGCACCTTATACCAGCTGTATGTTCCGGCAGCTCCCGGATTGTACGAAGCGAAGTGCTCGCTGAGATTATACCGTCGTAGCTTTACGTCCACTCCTGGACAGCCTCGAAGGCAGGGTGTTACTTAAGACCGGTCGCAGGTGATAACATGTCTCATCTTCCGATACACAGCCAGCACGTGCGTACCCGGAAGCCGCTAGCTCGGAAAGTGTCTGGCAAAGATAGACAAAGGCATGGTTCTCGTCGCTTTGACTCGTCCCGATGACACCATGACACGCGAGATCGCGCTTCCCATCCGTCAGCTGTAATATGTGCGTTTGCTGCCGACTCCTTCCAGTTTCTCTGCACCGTGTCGGCTCGCCTCTTCGGAGTATGACGCTAACAGTCTTTCCATATTCTATTCTGATGCGACCTGTTTCCAGGCCGCTCCCGATATGCCGCCGGAGTACGGACGTTTCCATGCCCGTATGCTGAGCACGGCATACTTCTCTACCCGACACGCCGGAACGTGTACTTCACTTCGCCAAACAGGTGAGGCTTGGTCCTCCAGCTTCTATCTCAGTCTCGCCTCGCTTTTCTCCGCGCCTCTTGTTGTCGTACTGACGCAACAAATGCGTCTATCAGCAGCAGAATGGCCCAGGATGCCGCCGCGACCAAGCAGCCGACCTCGTAAGATAGTAGATGCCCCCGATAACGATGCCAGTATAGAGCACGCGATTCTTTCCAGTTAATCAATCGTTTCATGCCACAAAGTTAGCGAAAAGATTGCTGAGATAAAGGATTGAAAGCAATTATGAAGTTTTCCGGGACGGAGAGCCGATGCTTTCCGGCCCACCGGATTGCGGTACACCCTCTGACTGCATACCAGCGCACGCCGCTTGCATTCCGATCAGGACCTCATCGTTAACGCTTAACCGCGATGTGTCGATGCCCATCACTTATGGAGTTGTCAAAGTGCTGAAACACCGGTCGTGTTGACGGCCCGCGCACGCGATGATACTTTTGCCGGGACGAGGGCGGCTTTGACAGCTGGAGATAGCGTACCGGCACATGCACTCGTCTGATCAGAGGGGCTTATCTCTCCTGAAAAACAAATGCAGAACTGTCGCTTTGAAAGAAATCGCACATGATTATGCTGCTTTGGGTTTTACCGGACAGCATTAATTGACCGTCATCTTTTCGACACACAAAGGCATAGCACAGCCAGGACTGATCGATTCCAGGAGAAATCTCTTTCCTGACAAAAACAGACGAGATGTCGAAAACGTAGAAACGCAACACATACAGCATGTCCGGATCAAGCTGTGACAGCTGTAGCCGGGCGGTTACGAGACTACATCTCAGACAGAGAGAGATTTGCTCAGCCTTCACCGCTGGGGCAGAGTTTTCTTCTTTTGCAGCAGGATCCGTGGCAGCTTTTCACGCAGCAGAGCCTCGTACGGGAAAGACTTCCGACCGGTCTTCTCCTCTTTTCTGCACGCAGACGGGTCTTCCTTTTCTCCAGGGTTTCGACCTTTGCCTGCGACGGAGAATTTCCTGCGATTTCATCCTCCAAGCTCTTCACCCTGATTACGGATAGTAGTAAGCCAGACCATCCAGCTCTTCATTGTCTATCTCGACAGGATAAAGGCTGCTGGTACTGCCCAGTTCAAATCGCCCAACATTCATGTATAATTGGTGGCAAACCGAACGGACTTGCATAAGTGCCACGGTCCATTCTCACACAGAAGGCCGAGTGAACGTGAAACGGAAGTTGGCCAGCTTGCCTGCAGGTAATCCCCAACTCCTGGTTGATGCGCGGGTCGTTGACAATGCGTACACGGTCGGCAACCTCATAGAGTTTTCTGTTGAGATGCCTGCGCTGCATCGGATTGCACTTCAGGGTGCTCATGATCACGTTCTTCATCCATCCAGCCTCATGTATCGGGTACGTCAAGACTGTCGACGCTCTTCAGCTTCCGCGATTTGCAGTCGGAGCAGATGAAGGTGATACCCCGCTGCCTCGGCGCATGCCGGCCATGCCTTGAAGAACTCGGAGGATGCTGCTCGACAGAGGCTGCTCGATGCGAGAGAGCCGACAGGTTCAACGAAGATGCCGATTACCTGTTCTTCCTCCGGGAGTGCCGCTGATCTCGTCCACATATGAAATGGCCGTCGACAGGCAATGGATAGCCTTCCCAGTCAGAATGTATGGAAGCGAGCGAAATGTCATCACTCAACTTCGCGTCGCGCAAACAACTGGTTTTGCGGGTTCGGACCAAGCGCGCAGTTATAGACGCTAATGCGGCTCTTCAGCCCAGACATGCTTTGCCTCTCGGTCAGCATACCTGAAACCCATTCAGATGCCAGCAGTCCGATTTCATCACTGTAGATATGAGGAATTGCGGAGCACTTTCGCGTCTGACTGAAGTACTTTATTTTCTTTTTGCCTGACGTTTCACTTTCTTGAAACTCTCTCATTGGCAAGAGAAGCCAGACCATGGGAATAAGGTTCGCGCAGGAACTCCACGGTGCCGGTGCTGTTCAGTTCCAGCTTCTCAAGTACCTGTGGGAGCGTGAATTTCGTTGTCAACACCACGCCCGAGCGAGAAACACCTTTGAAGCAACGTCCTGCTCTCCATGATCATCCGTAACAGCGCATCCAGAGCCGGTATATAGCTTTTTCCGGCGATTTCAGCTATAGTACGTTCGTTTTCAAAGCCGTCATAATAATAATGGTCGGTACCGATGTCAAAGAACGGTAACGTTTGGTGTGGATTCAGTATCTCGAAATAAACAAATTGTCTTCATTGTCGTTTTGGCTTTATAGGTCATTAGTTTTCATTCAGATTCTGGCCACAGCCCAATGTACGGAGGTAAAGCTCACGGATCCATGCGCCGACCTTCTATGTTATTCGGTCAACCTCTCGCTTTCCTCTCAACAGCGGAGGTAATCGAAGAGGCTCGTTGTGACAGATGGAATACACGCATCTGCTATATGGATGTCCAGTGTCTACCTTGATACAGTTGTCCAGAATCTCTGCGCATCCACTCTGCTTGAGATGATGGTCGGCGTTCCGCACCGCATCGCCTCCAAAGGCGAAACACCGAACGGCCTGCTGACGACTGGCACCAGACACTGAGTCTTCTGGTATTCATGGACTCATTCTACAAAAGCCGAAAATGGAAGCGGGTTTGGCGATGCCCGCCGGTGTTTGATAATCATCCGTCCATCATAACGTCCCAATCTCGCCAGGCGCAGTCAGCATGTCATGCAGGCAGAAGAACCGCCAGCCTGACAGCTATTCGGGGCCTTCTGCACGTCATCGGCTATAAAGCGAATGACTTTTTCCTTCTCGCGGTCAGACGGGTATTGGCAATTTCTGCTTCAGCGGATAGACGAATAAATTGCAAAGATCTGCTGCGGGTCCCGGTGATACTGCTGATGACAGTCCGCGGGTTATTTCGATAATATCACGATGATGCAGTTTGGCTGGTCTGCGCGTCCTTTTCCGACAGGATCGCTGATTGACCTTCCACGAGAGCGGCTTCGAAGTCTGCATAATGACATGGATACAGCGGCTGTCTGATACCCGCACGGGCTGCCAGCAAGATAGGCCGCCAGTCGGCGCGGGATGATATCGAAGTCGAAATGTGCGGGCAACGACACCGGCAATAATCGAAGAAGGCGATTTCTTCTGGCAAATTTCGATAACCGCCGGCGGTCCATCACTGAGGTCGTTGGACGCGTATGAATTGAAGTCATATAGATAAAGCTCACAATCTGAAGTATGAAGTTCAAAACAGTCAGATTAGACGGTCATAAATAAAGCAAGTCTACGATAGGGCATAAGACCACTGCCACAATGTCAGTAAACGTAAATCACTACCGAAAGGATGCGGCAGGCAGAGGATTGCCCCACATCCCCAGTGGCTGAAGTCCCTCGAAATGCTGTGCTGGCAGTAGCCAGACCGCCATACAGGAGGATACTCCCATCCAAACATTAAACCCCATAGCGTCTCCACTTTAATATTTATATTCTCAAGCAACTCCAACGTACGGGAGTTAACCTCGGCGAGATTCATGGCGGAAAGGAGAGGTTCCACGAATCAGTAATGCTGCCGGAAGAGAGTTCGGCAGTAAAGATGAAAAATTGAACATTTCATCTTCATACCCCACCAGTTATGTTCATTAAACTCTGCGGCGTTCGTTTAGAGCCGACAGGCCCCAAGATGAACTTCCCAGCAAAGTCATGGCCAGCTTGTTCTGCGATACAAGCAAGGTCGCGTTGTGCCTGCGGCCCGGACGTACATCGCTTTGTACCACCGCTTCTCGGAGAGAGATCTCTGGTCCCTTCGGTGTAAGCAGTTCGCGCGCCAGACATCCAGTACGCCTCCGCTGCTTTATCAGAGCGAGAATAGTCATGCCACAGCTGGCATTTCATGTTCGACCTACCCAGTCAATCATCCCGCCATCCACAATCGGGACACCCGCCCGTCGGTGCCATGCTTCTCGCATCTTTTCAGTGTCGTTCTTTCGTTCTCTTGCCGCTCTCCCGCTCCATCGAAGCTAGCCGAAACAAAGGCGTTATACCAGAGTGCGCTTGAACCGACGATATAACGTGAACGACCGCCGCCGTTAGTTTAGAGTCTATTCATGGAGCGGCTTCCTTGCATCCAGAGGAGCAGGCTGTTGTCCATCCGGAGGTCAGGATGCTCACGGCAGATAGTCGAGATGTCATGCAGCAGGGAACCAGAGTTCAGACACGTGCCTTGCCGCCCGGTACACACAGCCCACACCAGCAAAAGATCTGGCCTATCCTTAGATGACGCTGAGCGGCTCGCTCCATGAATTCACGCAGTCCTTTCCGGTACTGTATTAACAGTTTGAAATAGTCCTGCTCCTCAATGCCTAAAGGTAAGTCCAGATATGAATTGAAGTCATAAAATTGGAACCACGTGGATATGGCAGAATATAACGTTCAGCCATTCGAACGAAGAACAGAAACCGATAAGGCAATGACAGATATAAAGAAGTTGTCACGTGGCTGCGCACTGAATTCTGTATCAAAACAATTTTTTTCAATGAAGAGGTCGCTTTCTGTCGTCGATGGCGAAGATTATATTTCTCACCCTGTTGTTGATGTCATTTCGAAATAGCCCCGGAACACAAGGTGGTCTTCACTGGATGTATAACCTCGTTCCTGTGCTCCTTCGGGTATTCCGTCCATGTACCACAGGGCTTGGTGGAATGTGGTTTCGATAACTGTATGAAGAGGAGATAGCTGGCATACATGTGTACTCGATGCTGTTGTCCACCCCACAGCCGAACGGTCAGCAACGGAACTCATGAACTGCCGCACATCGCGGTGCAGCGACGGAACTGGAGGTCGTTCAGAATGTGCCCATCAGGGTAGTTAAATTCAATGTGTCATAGTGCTGGAAATCACCTCTTTTCAGCAGCATATCACCATCTGATAGATCACGTCGGTAATGTCAGTCGAACCCCGAGGCATTTGAGGTCCCGTGATCAAAGCTACGCCCTGATATTTGCGTGCGCTGGTGCTGGGGCGTGTCTCATGCTGGATATCTGTAGTCATGAGCTGAGTAGTGTTACGGTTGTTGCCGTCCAAGTCCCCGAAACCGGTACGACAAGGCAGCCTGTACTGGAAAAGCAATGACATGGTTTCAATGAGGAATAGGCTCTCATGTTGGTCCGCAACAACTTTGAAGCGAGTCCTAGATTACTACCGAGCTTTTCAAATTTTAAGTAGCCTGCGTCTTAAAGTGTTTTATGTCTGTTGCTGGTTCCCCAGTTTGAAAGGAGGTCGTCGTTGACTAAACTGTTTGCCTCCAAAGATACGAAGAAACAAACAAAGTCACAAAACATGTTTTTCCCATTGCTGTCCGATTAAATTTAAATATGATTTTCCACATGGAATTTGCCTTGAACAGTCAACCCATTGCTTGCAAAGTCCCTCATCAAATAAGCGACAGCTTTTAACTGCACCTAGCTATATTGGTCAAGGCGTTGTCACACTGTGCTCACCACTCACACGTGGCTGGGTACCTGGCACGTAGGCTGGAACAGGAAGACTGTCCTGTCTCTCAATATACTATGCATCAAGGAGTTAATGAATAATCCATACAGGAGATGGGGTATACCAGCTCATAATTTTTTCATTTCAAACAAGAGATTGAGATTCCATGCAGGAAACCAGCAGTCCATCAAGGCATCGACAACGGATGGTAACCAATCCGGTACGGAAATTCACCACCTTCTCTACGTTGATCTTGTTGTGTCTCCGACCTGGAGCAAATCAAAAGTCGCCACTGACAGGTATGGGTTCAGACCTCAAGCAAGCTCACCTGTACGGCAAGTATATCTGATGTGCCAGATCTTCCCACGCAACAGAAGATAGTCCTTTGACATCTGTACTTCGTCTTAGGTCGGACACGACAGACAACTAGCAGTCTGCTATATGAAATAGAGTTGGCGTCTGTCCATAACCCGATGCGTTTCGATACAGACGACGATGTGTCTTGACCTTTGTTGATATGGAAAAGAGGAAGTCCACCATGGAAGAGAAGGTGAAACAGGATAGTATGAAAGACAGTCATGGGATACGAACAGGATATGTACATGTATGGAGAGTCATGATAATAAACGACTGAAGTCACATGAAGGAGAAATAATGCCGTAATGTTCATTTTCCTGTTCGTAGTGATACAGCTTATATCGATCTCTCCCATGATCTTGCCGAGCATGTAACTGTCTGCCTATCGACTTTGTTTGAACTTTGCAGTCACAAGCGAAGTCGTTCAGAACCCTGTTCGAATAGCCCCAGCGTAATGTGATCATGCCTCCCGGCTCCATGAGGACCAGACAGTTTGATCGCTTGTTCAATGCAGAGTCCTAATCAAGATGATAATCAAAGAGCAACCATTGTTTACCAGTATACGTATCCAGCCGTTCCATGCCTGGGATTGCCTGTACCATGTCATACAGGTGTAAAGACGGTATAGCGTTCTGCCTGTTCCCATCGCTTTCACGGATTGCTAGCAATCACCTTCGACAATAAATACGTCACCGGTCTTCTTTCTACCATAAGTTCAATATTTTCTATTCACCATCGGCAGCTGGTATTGAGCCGGGCAAAAGTCACGCGCCCGCGCGCCGCGAAACCATGCCATCTCCGTTGTCAAACTGGTATACGTCAGCGACGGAAGATCTCTCATAGGACAGTCTGCTGACAAGATACCCGTGACGAACTTGTATTCAGCCCAGCAATCAGAATTATCGGTAGGATAGCCGCTTCAGGAGTCCGTCTATCTCGACCACTATACCGCCGCCGCTTTCAGCCGGTCTGTTATCTTGCGCGCCTGGTGCCCCGCACGGTCAACCATACCGATTATCGGGTGATTCTATGGCGGGCACGGCCGCCCGTCGGTTTTGTGAGGTTGTCTCAATTGGCCCGGACGGCTTAAGTTGACAGAGTCCATCCGTCTTAGCGTGGCGACAGAGATTCTCGTCTTCAGTCCAGCCAGCAGCCAGTCAGTTCTTCAAGCGACTTGCCCTCCAACTATTTTCAGTTCCTGAGCCTTGTGGTACCGAGACAGATCAGGCCTTTTCAGCACCGCTTTAAGTGTAAAGTCTTCATCCCGATAGAGAATGGGCAGTACCTGTTCCATTTCGTAGTCGAGGAAGTTCCTGTTGATAATGAAGAGATTAAATTTTGTCCTCGCTCACATATATACCTGTATGTGGTGGCACGATGCCCAATGAATTCTATAGTCGGCTTAGCTTCGCCGAGATCCATGTCGCGACACACCCGCCGGCTGTCTGCATTGATGATTTCTGCGCCGAGCCGGACTGCTAGTGTGCAGCAAGGCTATCTTTACTCAGCCGTAGGGCCGAGTATTATCATCCGGCCTGCGGCAGTCTTGCCCATGGCCGTACATCCACCCGTATGTTCATCCTTCGCGCCACAAAGATAATAAATCCTCGCCGGAAGCCGGGATTAATATTTTATCGTCACTGCCCTCACGCAAGAGAGAATTCGCAGATTTACTCCCAAAGGTATTACCAGCTCATAATACTTGATTGTACGAACCATCCGAGAAGCGTAAGATCTCATTGTCATACCAGACACAACCTGAACCAATATATCATCGCCAATCTGCTTACCATGTCTGAGTAGCACCGAACAAGAACCGAACGCATACCGATGATATCAGAAGAAACAATCAGATCTCAACAGAAACCGAAGCTCTCGGTAGAACAGCCTTCCGGCAGCAAACCTCAACGATCGTCCCTTCTTAACAACAGCAAACAGGATTGTAGAACCTGTCTGAGTCGGAACACGCCGTACAGAACCGACCAGTCCAACTAACTCAGGAATAACAAGACCGATGCCTTGGCACCAAGTTGAGTTAGGAACGATGTTGCAAACCTGCACGTGAACGACGAGATCACCTTGCGCTGTGGACCCGATAATCATCGATCTCAATTAACGTCATAGTTGACATGATACCCGACTGAATTGGAACATATGTTCAACGCAGCCACATAGAGCAACAGTTGGCACACAGACAAAATCATGACATCAGCTGCCAGGTCCCGTGACTTGTATTGAAAACATGCAGAAGATCGTTGCACTGGAGCAGAGATAACTACCTTCTAGCACCAGCCTGAGGCGAGCTAAAACCTTCCTTTGATGTAGAAACCAGTACACTCGAGCACAAACGTCTACCTTACTAGAATCACATGGACAGTTAGCATCCTTCAGCAAAATCTTAATCCCTTACCACTAAACAAGATAACATCTGTGCCTCCAGTGTCCTCTACTGCCTCACCGAACACCAGCGAAACCACCCTGAGCGGTATCATACTCAACAGACGACCAAGCATCAGGATCAAGTTTGATTGCAACAACATCACAACCTTCAGCCCCATCTAACTGAACGCAGAAACCAAACGCAAACCACATTAGATTTTCTACCATTTTACTCAATTTATTTATAAAACCATAAAACAATTCTCTTTACCTCCTTGAAAACATTTCTTTGTTACGATTACAAAGATACAATTTTTATTTTTGAGACGCTTTATGGCTGAAGACACATATAAAATGGCCTGTTTCATCCACAAGATGATGAGACTGTGACACGACGAGCCTTGTTTGCAAACCCATGTGCCAAAAGCGAAGAATGTTAAGGGGCAGACGACAAGAGAGACGTGTACAAAATCAACATAAATAATATGAGTCAAACTTATTCAGAATCAAGATTGCTTGTAAAGGTAACGCTGTTGACATGGCGCAGTCGGTAATCATCGGTATATCTGGCAAAAATCGTTTCATCCACCAATATTGACATCATGCCACCCATCGGATAATGGCGGTGTCGTTCACTGACTGAAACGCCTTACCGTTGGCCCGTGTCGAGAAGATGGAAGTTTTGCCACTATCAACTTATGGCAACTTCAGACGACATTCGACTTCATCATTGCTCTGTGTTTTCCTCTCGCAACAACAGACCGTCAAAGAAGCAGAGGAGGCTGCTGCCCGGCACCCAGACCTTTGAAGCTGACAAACGAGGAGAAATCACCGAGATACAGAGACTGCTGAAGAAGCCAGTAGACACCGTAAAACGTCAAAACCACAGGCAAGGAGGGCCAAACCAGAATTCAGAAAAGCCTCCTTCACATTGACGGTCTCAATTTCATAACATTGCACATCCGCCATTGGGTCAACCTTGGTAGCGGTTATTTTGCAATGATGAATGTCTTAGTGGAGATTGAGTTTTGACATATCCTCCTTCCGTTCATTCTCGGTCGCATTCAGGTAACCAATGGCAGATGGTCACTGAAGCCGTTGTTTGTTATAGCGCATGCCATTATAGTTGGTGATGCGGCCACCCTCCGTACTTATCGTCTTCCTCCACGAAACGCCGCGTCGCGGACATGACAGCTGATGACCCATACACAGATTCTCGCTCACAAGAATCTGTCCAGACCTCCCCACGCCCCGGTGGTATGATGGGCGCCTTAGTCTGTTGTTCTATGTGCCCGTGCAGATATTTACGAATCCGCGGTACATAAGAGTCGACAGAGGAATCGCCGCACTGTCGTCGGTCACCGTGATCTGGGCCGGGCACAGACTGCGAGGGAATTGACCTGCCTGGCACAATCCGCCGCATACAGCCTGAAAGGTCGGGAATAACGTTCACCCCATACATGGCTCGCATGGAGTAGGAAGACGGTGGCAACGGTCGTCAGGTTTTCATCTCTCCTTCCACGCAGAATATTTTCGTGAAAGTATATCTCATTGGAGCAACATATCGTATCGGCTTTACCAGCCGGGAAAGAGAAGAAGAACAGAGCAGTGCCACGTCAATACCACGTCTGTCGTCCGCTTACATACCCGTAGCGGGCCTTATGGGGTTAGCGAGAACGGCGGTAAGGTCAAAGACACTGTCGTTTCACCGCACGCTCCACGATGTCAGGATGCCGCTGCTGTCCTCACAGGCAATGATGGTCTGCCCGTTCTGTCTAGCTTCTCCTGGTACTTGCAGTCCAATGGCAGGGAATCGGCAGGAACCTGTGCCACCTTTCAATGTATCGCCGAGTATCAAACAGCCTCCGCATTCAGTTCTACGATGGTCGTGGGGATTGCTCTGGGATGCTGACGGCACGGAGAGCAGCGAAGACGAGTAATAAACAACGCATAAAGGTATAGGTTTTGATGAAAGATAAAGTTCCCCATTGGGGAATCGCGGAATAAAGTTTACTGCCGTTATATCCGGTGGGGGGCAGATCGCAAAAGAGAAACAGTTAGCCAGCTTCTTCAGTTTCCGACAGCTGCATCAGTTTTCAGCGCTTTACTCGCAAGATAGGCTCATGCCCCCGCATCCTTGTTGTCGATAATCTGCAGCAGCTCCTTCAGTCCGTGTATCTGTGCCAACGGTCAAGTGCGTGTGGGTGATTGAAGAGAATTTGAAGCAGGTAATCATCCTCGTCGCACTCTTTCGCAATACGCATATGCCGTTTGAAAGCCGCCCGCGCATCCTGCGCTTCATCACGGCAGCGAAGACAAAGGTAGAGACAAACGGGAATGCTAAGCGAGTAAGCCACCGTCCTGTCGTGTTCCTCAAAGCTATCGCCCGTAGATGTTCAGGCCAGCCTGATAGAGGTTCTTGAAGAATATCCTCCGTGTAATCACCTCGTTGATGATGCTGTATTCTCTTCGCTCAGCTGGTTGAGATTGGCAAGGTCGACCAACATCGATGCGGACACATAGGGGGTGTCCAGTACTTGGATCGTACTTCAGTCTTTTCTGCAGTCCCGTCTTCACCGGACCATATTTCGTGGACAGGATACAGTCTTCCGGCAATACTGGCAGCACTTCTTCAAAGGCAGGTATCGTATATTTCACCGTCACTGAAGTTGATTTGGCAAGTTCCGGGCTGGAAGTTCTCACTTCATCCAATGCCGTAAACCCTGACAGTTATATGTAAAACGAAGGCGGTGCGCATCTTTCGTACGTAGCTACCGTGGTCGAAACTAAGCAGGTCGATGAAGAAACTTCCCATCTTCCCGTCGATATCGTACTTTTGCTATTTCTATTGGTGTCCGATAAAAATCCTAACAGCATGATTTCGCGCGCACCTTTATGCAGTTCCTCAGTCTCGGAAATGTGTTTCCTGACCGACAAGTTGCGCCAGCCAGTTCTTTCTCCAGTTACAAGCTGCGCCCCTCCCGGCACATATTGCAAGGAGCGGACCGTCAACACGACGGATGTCCGCCGACAACACAATATGTGAGAACAGCCATTCGTGCGCCTGTCTATTCCTGTCGTTATGGTATACGGCAAGACGCTGAGAACTGGCTTACACGTGAGATGTCCAATCGGTCGGTACCACGTTCTTCTTTTCAGGATGCCAGGTGGCCGGCGGCCGATGGTCACTGACAAACAGCTGACAGTTAACTGTTTGTTTTCAACCGTCGGGAGGCATCCACAACGAGACGATTACAGCTCCAAAGGCTATCCCAAACAGCGTCCAGCATTCAGCATCCGCCACGCGCCGCGGTTCACGATCTCCAGCTGCTGGCGTACACTCTCCTCATGGATCAGTTCAAAGACCTGTGCATGCAGTTGGCATCGCATGCCGCAGAGGGGTTGCCCGGCGCTCCCGCTTTTCAAGGATTTCACGGTACCTGCCAGCCTGCAGAACCGTCTTACGGTGCGCTTTTCTTGAACGTTCCTATCTCACGGCAGGATGCCGGAACCGCTTGGAAAGAAAGTCCCATCAGCGGGTTGTCAGCCTCGTCGATCTGCGACCAGGCAGCGTGAGAGTCCTCCGCAGTCGAATGCACATCACGCACTATGAGCAGCGAAAGGATGTAGTCAAGGGATGTCGGCGTCACCCTGCTGCCCGGCATCACTCCAGGCCTTCTCCGGATTGCAGTGGCTCTCCACGATCGGTCCGTCGAACCTCAGGTCCGCCAGCCTCGCGCGCGGGCAGCGCGAATCAGGTCGCGTCGATCGCGACCGATATGGCTCGGCCGCAGTATGATGGGCAGCCCCGCATGCGTCGCCGCAGCTCGATAGGCATCTCGCCACATGGGCACGTTGCGATAGATTTTGCTTGTCGTAGCGAGGAAGCCACGATGACGACCCCAGCCGCTTCATAGCCTGCCTGATTGAGACGCTGCAATGCTCCTGGTCCACAGTTCAAGGTCAGGATTGACGGATTCTTTACCAGCACGGGGAGTGTCGAGGCCTGCGGATAGCATCAGCCAGAGCCTCGCATGGCAAAAGGATTGGCAGAGGTACGCGCACCCAGCAGTGATGTCGCATACACCGTACTTCAGCCAGTTCAACGTGCTCGAGTCGTCGCCGCCCTGTTGAAATCAGCTATTCCCTGTCTCCTCCTTCGCGCGCGTCATCCAGGCCGTCGCATGTTCAAGACTTCGAAACCGCGGTTTCGTGCGTGACTTTCCATACCGCTATCGGAATATAAGTGGCATCCTTTGGCTGCCAGACTGCGTGCCGTTGACGGCATTACCTGTTCTTCTGTCTCTGCCGAGCAGGGCTTGGCTATGACCACCGGACGACTCATTGTCGCTCGGGAGTCGCGAAAGTGTTCTAAGTCCCTGATCATAATCTGTATAAATTCACTCTGTGGTGATGGAGACACTCCCTACGGAGGACTGCCCTACCATCTCAGGGCGCGGCGATACGGTTGCATGCTTCAGCCATTTTTCTCGTCCTTTGCACACAGGAAATGCGGATCACTAACGCCTGCCGTTTGCTTCCGAGATCGAAGCCGTGACGAACACCGTGCCTCTCATGCATATGCGTTCTGTCAGCTGTTCCGGCATCGCGCCTATCTCCGGAGATCCTCGCGAACACACGCGCAGAGGCATCGAGCAACGGCAGCCCACGCAGTCGCCAGTTTACTCTTCAGCAAATCTGCTACTGGCGGCGGCGATAAAGCCTCAATGTTATACTCGCTGATGCCATTCCGCCGTATTCGTATTCATGGCTTCCGCCGCTGCCAGCTGTCTGCGGAAAGTACCGGAGTCAATGTGCCTCTTCAACGTAGCATCCACTTAGAGATGAAAGTCGGTTGCGATGGTCATCGCACGCCATCCGGGCATATTATAAGCCTTCTCGACATGCTGGAAAGTCGAACTCGATGATGCAGTCCTTTTGCACCGGACACCTAGCAGCAGGGCTCAGCTTCTCCTTCGTTGAGAATAAACGAGTGAGATTGTCGTTTACGACACCACGATTCCGTGTCGACAGGCAAAGCCCACCAGGGTGTTCATGGGTCGCACGGCGAGCATTGCGCCGCCGGTGGCATATTCGGATAATTGGTCCATCATCAGATTTCGGACACGGCTCAAATCCATTTTCTCGGTGTTTCAAAGTCAGGCTGCCAGCCGTTGTCTTCTCCGATCGTAGGGTACGACCTCTGCTCCGAGCAGTCGGGTAGAGCGAGGTGTGGGTAGAGTCAACCGGTTGGGGACCAGCACCGTTCGTCGGATTGACGCAAAGCCAGGTGGGCGTGTAGGATGCCCTCTTTCGATCCCTTGATAAGCGGGTTGGACTTCTGTCCGCTGCATCAGCGGCAACACCCGGTACCACCGCCTATAGTAAGTCTGCGCATGGCTGAACGCAGCTCCGCCGTCCCGGCCCGTTGGCTGATAACCGTGTCCGGTTGTTCTCCGCAACCTCGCACGCTTGTCTATTGTCTGTTCCGAGGGCGGCATGGAGCCGTGGACTGGCGACGTGCAGAGAGATGATGTCCGTCCGTCAGCGATATCATTCGCCACTTCCTTCAGTTTGCGCTGAGTAGTAGTGTTCTGCACTTCAGTTCACGCGGCTAGCCGGCTGTGTCATAGGCTGTCTGCTTTTTATCGTGTTATCGTCCCGTCTGTGCAGAGACCGTTCCCCCAGTGTGCAGTGAACCAATGTTCGCCCATGCTCTCCTAAGATCCTGCGATGCTTTTCACCAAAGCGAGTGATGGCATCTATCGCCCGTCGATATGCGGGTAAGACTGTCGAAAAGTCAGGTGCTATATAAAAGAGGTATTCCCACTCATAATGATCGATGACGGTGGCATGACCGGATTTTCGTGAGGCTGATGCCGTAGAAGGAGGATCGTCAGCACTTTGCTCAGAGAACCACTCCTCATGTGGGGAGCGAGAAGACACTACTCGCCTTGTCGGCTTCGGACAGCGGACGAAGCGGCATTCTCTGCGGACGGCAGGCCACAGAAAACGTGTGAAATTGTGCTTGTTGTCTTCTATCGAGTCCTCAAGCATCGCTTCATCCCGCCAGAGCCGGGCGGCCTCTGCCGAGCAGATGGCAGCCGCCGTGGCACTGGTTCTGCCGCGTAATCGCGCAGCGGCCGCACCGCGCGTGGTCGGCTGCCTCCACAGCTTTGATGCCGGAATGACTGTCGAGGAACGGGCGGCGCTGCATGAAAGGGAGCTACGGGATGAATGGACCTCGACGACCGTCGTCGGTCGTCATCGACGGGCAGCGAATGCACTGCCGGAGCGTGGAGCCGCTGCTCTCCCACGACCGTCGTGCCGACTTGCGCAGCAGGTCGTGGTTGTGCAGCAGGCTGCTGCCGCCATCGTGGCTCGACGGCAGCTAGGGCAATCACTGTAGGTCGTTTTCCACCCGCTCAAAAACCTCTCTGAGAGGTGGCACAGCACGTAATCTGTACCCGCTCACCGGAAAAGTAGGCATAGGCCGCAATGTCGTGAACATCCATGTTCTCCTTTGTATGGCTATTTGTTTCATCCGTTCTCGTTGAGTTTTACTGTTTCTTCCCGGCCTGAAGGCTGTCAACCAAGAAACGGCCCTGCTCACCGATGGGCGGGACCGTTTCTTGTTGTCTGTTTCTTGTTTTATATGATATTCATAAGTTGGAAATTCACAGCATACTCTCCTCACGTGCAAATCATTTGCAAAGTAAAAAGTACCGAAAGACGCATAAGACTTACTCATAATCGTCATTTTCGTTTGTATTCGCCTGCAAACTATATTACTTTTGTTCTCACTAGCCAAACTTTTCTCACAGAATTTATGTTTCCAGAAGTACACCTCGTCAAAAGTGTCAGCGGCGACGGGATTTTGAGGCCCAGGTAGTTCTTACCCACTGTTAGGACATCATGCGTATCAGGATGAGGACAGTTGTGGTCTCGACTGTATATTTTGTCCGGGACTTCAGACAGCTATACGCAGCTGATAGCGTGACGGGGTCTCCATTCTCCAAATAGATTACATGCGCAGCAACGAATCCCTAAAAACAGGACAAGGCCGCCTGCATGGAGCGAAGGTTGTCGGCATGGGTATCAATGCGGATGGAGGATGCAGAGACGCAACAATAGCCGATGATACTCCGCTATGACACCGTGGACGCCACCAGCGGAAGCCACACGATGGATGACATGATAGGGACGGTCGTCGATCCAGCTGCCACCTCTGTATACAAGAAGTAGGGTAGGATCAGGGCAGGAGAAAGCAAACGTGGCGACAGGAGACCGTCTTCACAAAGCAGATAGGAGTACCCTTGCACCATATCCTGCGTTATCTTCTTTTTCTCGACGGTGTGCAGCCGACCACCGATTGCGTGAGCTGCCCAGCAATCATCTTCTCTCTTCCCTGCTGGAATAAAGTTTCATCACGAGCGGGAGGTCGTCCACATCACAGCTTTGCGGATGGTACGTTTGTCAGCCAAGATTATTCTACTTTCGTTTGTCGTCAGAAATCATCTTCACTAGGTTCAGCAATGCAAAAGTACAAAGAAACATCTCAACATTAAGCCCCGAAAAAGATTAAATGTCATACAAAAGTCAGAGAAGCAGAGAAGCGGACGAAAGGAAAAGTATGAAAAATAGCACGCAAAATAATTGCGAATGATAAAATTAATGTGTATTTGTTTGCCCTGAGATCGAATACTGAATTTCTAAACGACCTATAACAATGGAAGAAAATAACCTTTTCAAGCATTCAGCCAACAGACTGGAAAGCACACTTTGGGGCAAAGAACGCACACAAGTTTGCGATGGAGGACATCAAACAGGTTGTCAGCGACACTGAACATCCGGATGGTCAACTTTCATGTATCCTGCCGGTGACGGACGGCTGAAAGACCTTGAACTTATGCTGCACACACCGGAATATCTGGAAGTTACCATCACTTGCAACGGTGAACGCGTCGATGGGTCTTCCCTCTTCAGCTTCATCGCCGCAGCAGCAGCGACCTTTATGTCACGCCGCGTTTCTCGACGGCATTCGTTGATCCGTTCTCGGAGATTCCTACGCTCTGTATGCTCTGTCGTTCTTCGACCGTGACGGCAATCCGCCGGCATCTTCCCCGGAATATACGCTTCATAAGGCCATGGCTGCCTTCAGGAAGGTGACAGGTATGGAAATTCCATGCCATGGGCGAACTGGAATACTATGTTATCCGCGACGGTGAGGGCGTTTTCCTGCCGACGACCAACTGGCTACGGGAAGTTCTCCCTTTGCTAAAAGCAGCGACTCGTATGCGTGCATGCAGCTGATTGCCGAGTGCGGCGGAAAGATCAAAGTACGGACACTCCGAGTGGGTAATTTCGTCGAGAACGGTCGCTACTGAGCAGAACGAGATTGAATTCCGCCTGTCCCCGCGCTAACGTGTGCAGAGCAGCCATGCCCATAGCCAAATGGATTATCCGCAGCTTTGGGCTATGAAGAGGGACTCGATGTTACTTTTCGCACCGAAGATTACCGGTGAAAAGCCCGGATCGGGTATGCATCCATATGCGTATCGCGAAGGACGGAAAGAATATGATGCTCGACCATGAAAACTGTCGTTGATGCTCGCCGTGCCATCGCCGGTATGATGGATCTGAGCGAAGAGCATCAGCTTTCGGCAACAAGAATCCGACCTCTTACTTCCGTCTCGTTCCCACCGGGGAGGCTCCGACGAGATGTCTGCTGGGGCATGAGCAACCGTTCGGTACTGGTACGTGCTACTGGGCTGGACTTCCGGCGAGGGATATGTGCCGCAGGCAAATGAGATAGAACCGCTCACAGCACGCGACTACTCAGGCAAGCAGACCGTAGAGATGCGCGGTCGCCGGATCTTCGGCTGACATCTACCCGGCTGCTGGCGGGTCTTTGTTGCCTGCCGCCATGGCTTCGAGATGGCGAATGCAGGGCTGAAGCCGACGTACTCTTTGCTGATGGCGACATCCACGACCCGAAGAATGCCGAGCGTTATGCACACTGGCCCAGCTGCCTGACAGCTGTGCTGCGTCAACCGACTGTCGGAGCGTCAGCGCAAGGTCTACGAGGAGTACGATGCTTTCTCGGCCATGATTGATGGTATCATCAAGCAGCTCCGTTCCTTCAACGACCGCACTGCGGTCGTCAGGAAATCGAAGGCAAGGAGATGATGGGCAGCTCGTCGCCAGTACTTCCATTGCGGGATAAACTCGAAAGGGCAAGTCCCTATCCTTTATAACGAGTCCCGGGCAGCAGAAGCGTTACCTGGGATTTTTCTTCCACATCTTCTTATTCCTATCCCTTATTCATTAGATATAATGTACCGATAAAGCTCCCGCATGTAGATAGGTTCTCAAATAAATTAATGTTTAAGTTGGCATACACTTTGCGTTCTTAACAAAAAGGCTTATACGGATTGAAAGTTTATTGAGAAATTATGAGTTTACTGAAATTTTAAACCACAGAAGAGCTGTCAGGCATTTTCGACCCGGACAAAACGCCTCGACAATGCGGTTGTAAAAAGGTGTATAGAACAGGCCACCTTAGCTCCGACAAGTTCTAATATGCAGCTTTGGGAAGCTTATCATGTCACGGACAAGAATGTATTGGAGAATTGTCTCATGCCTGTCTGGACCAGCTGACAGCACGTTCGGCACAGCAGATTGTCGCATTTGTCACCCGACAGGACCAATACAGGCAGCACACAGGCAGTATTTGCATTTGAGAAGGACAATGTCAGAAGCAACAGTCCAGCCGGAAAAGCAGGGGAAACGCATCAGAAGCAGGAACTGTATTATGCGAAGCTGATTCCTTTTGTCTATTCGCGCTTCTTCGGTCTGCTGGGACTTTCCGCAAAGCCCTGGCGCAGTGCATAGGTCTGTTCCGTCCCATAATGCGCCAGGTAGCGAAGGCGACATACGTGTCAGCGTACACAAGAGCTGTGCCTGGCTGCCCAGACTTTCATGCTGGCAATGAGCGAGGCGGATATGATACGTGTCCGCTTGAAGGGTTTGACAGTCGGCTGGTGAAAAAGGCTCTGCATCTGCCTTATGATACAGAAATCAACATGGTCATTACCTGTGGTGTCCGTATGCCGGACGGTGTGTCTAGCGAACGTTACCGCCGTCCATTTGAAGAAACTTACCATCCGGTTTAGGCTTCAGGCCCTGTCTGCCTTTATAAAGGGAAGAGAAGTTTTATTCTCATCTGTTATACCTTTTCAAAGAAAAAACGTATCTTTGCAGATAATCTGAACAAGCACACAATGGATAAGGACTTAAAAGACTTGAGAATTGCTGTTGCTGGGACCGGCTATGTCGGTCTCAGCATTGCACGTAAGCCAGCACCATCGGCAGTGGCTGTCGACGTGATAAAGAAAAAGGTCGACCTGATCAACAACCGCCGTTCCCCAATCCAAGACGACTATATCGAACAGTATCTGGCCCGAAAAGGAACTGAACCCTCACGGCGACGTTGGACGCTGAGGCGGCCTACAGGAATGCCGACTTCGTCGTCATTGCCACACCGACGAACTATGACCCGGTAAAGAACTACTTTGACACACGTCACGTCGAGGAGGTCATTGAGGTGGTAATGAAGGTGAATCCAAATGCTGTCATGGTGATCAAGTCGACAATCCCTGTAGGCTATACGGAGAACATCCGGGCTAAATATAAATGCGACACCATCCTCTTTGCACCAGAGTTTTTGCGTGAGAGCAAAGCACTCTACGACAACCTTTACCCCAGCCGTATCCTCGTCGGCCGTCCGGACGGCGACGAGCGACTCGACCGTGCGGCGCATCTCTTTGCCCGATTGTTACAAGAAGGAGCCGTCAGACAGGACATCCCTATCCTCTTCATGGGACTTACCGAAGCAGAAGCTGTAAAGCTCTTTGCTAATACCTACCTGGCCTTGCGTGTAAGTTACTTCAACGAACTGGATACATACGCCGAAGTAAAGGGACTTGATACTTCGAATATTATCCAAGGTGTCTGCCTTGATCCACGTATCGGATCTTTCTATAACAACCCATCATTTGGCTATGGCGGATATTGCCTGCCGAAAGATACGAAGCAGCTGCTTGCCAATTATGCGGATGTCCCCGAGAATCTTATCCAGGCGATTGTGGAAAGCAACCGCACACGCAAGGATTTCATTGCCGACCAGGTGCTGCACACAGCAGGCTATTATGACTATTATGACCGGGGCGATTATAACCCAGATGAAGAGAAGGAATGTATCATAGGAGTCTACCGCCTGACAATGAAGTCGAACAGTGACAACTTCCGCCAGAGTTCTATTCAAGGAGTGATGAAGCGTATCAAGGCCAAGGGAGCACAGGTCATCATCTATGAACCGACACTGGAAGATGGTGCCACTTTCTTCGGCAGCCTTGTCGTCAACGACCTTCCCGCCTTCAAGCAGCGTTGCCATGCCATCATCGCCAACCGCTACGATAAATGTCTTGACGATGTGAAAGAGAAAGTATATACAAGAGATATATTCAGACGGGATTAATTCTCCTTTCATCCATAAAAGAACAAGCACTGAATGAGTACTCATTTGGTGCTTGTTTCATTTTTCTTTTTGCTATGGTACCAAGTGAGCAACCATTGGGTGCTTTTTTATAGGGGAAAGTCTTAAACGCTAAAAGGCTGTTTCACAACAAGCCCATTTATAATACAAAAACATTATGAAATAATTTATTTCGCGAACAAGATTATCATTTAATAATTATGGCTTATGTCGCACACTTGCAAGTACGACACTTGCGCTCGCAGTACCGCTCGCACTGCACACGTATATCATAACCCAGCATCGCACCGAGGATGAAGTCCTCCTCCGGCGAGAGCTGGTTGAGAGGTTTCGTCACCATCAGCCGGATGGCATCAAGACATTCCTTGCGACCGAAGAAGAGATTCATGCGGTCGTGCCCTACCGGCTGGATAAGGTAAGCGATGTTCTGATGTTCGAGCCGGAGCGTAGCGAATGATTCGTACTTCTTGTTGCAAGTGTACAGAACCATCTGTCTGACTCCCTTCTGGTACTCGTAGATGTGATTCATCAGCACCTTCATGTCGGCGGTCATCATATCTGTCATCATCGTCATCCCCTACTGTAAGAAAGAAGTTATAATGCAAGCAGTCCGATCCGTCTTACAGTGCCGGCTTGATTTCTTCCAGCCATGCGTCGATGCGTGCTTCTGTCTGGTCGCCCTCGTTTACATCATCCAAGGCAAGGCCGACGAACTTGCCGTCTACAACAGCCTCGCTGTCGTCGAAGGTATAACCGTCAGTTGACACCCCTGGGAGGATGTTCGCTCCCTGTGCAGCGTCATAGAGTTCCTTCATGCCGCCGCAGAATGTGTCAGAATAGCTTTCAGCGTCGCCACAACCGAAAATCGCTACGGTCTTGCCGGAGAGGTCAGCACCTTTCAGTACGTTGACACCATCATACCAGTCGTCCTGCAGCTCGCCGGCACCCCATGTGGAAGTACCGAGAATCAGGTTGTCATTCTCTGCTATTGTCTCTGCCGAGAAGTCTGCAACGTTAATGGCCTCAACGCCGAGCTTCTCGGCGATGGTGTTTGCAATGCTTTCACATGTACCGGTTGATGAACCGTAAACAACAATTGTCTTCTTCATATTTCTGTTACTGATTTAATATTCTTGTTTGTTTATTTTTACGTCTGCAAAGATACGATGAAAAAACATTACCTGCAATACCTAAAAATGATGGTTTATGAAAAATACCTACTTTTAGGGAGCGGAAATCACCGTTTTACAAACTTCCTGCCGTTCCTTATGTATATTCCTCTGGGGAGTTCCTCCTGAGAAGTGCCTGCGCACCGGCCATCCAGAAGATAAATGCGTGCGTCTGTCAGCCTGTTTTTCCCATGACCGTCAACCTCCCTGATGCCCGCTGCCTTTCTACGCAGCACTTCGCGCAAACCGGCCTCAACATCAATCTGTCCATATCCATAGAGGTTGTTGGGATAGGCAAGCGACGTGTCATAATGCGTGCAGGTCTTCGAGAAGATGTCCAGACAGTCGGCAGGTGTCAGCCGGGGATCGGCCTGCAGCCACAGTGCGATGGCACCCGTCACGACCGGCGCCGCCATGGACGTACCGGCATCGGCATTCCATGCATAGGTGCGTCCGTTGTAATCGAAGTGGCGCACGTCGCTCTGCACAGGGCCGTTTATGTTCTTCGGATTGCTGATGAAGAAAGTGCTGTAAGAAGAGATGATGTTCTGTCCCGGTGCCATGACATCGGGCTTCGTGCGGCCGTCCAGCGTGGGGCCCATGGCGGAGAAGGGTGTCCGCACACCGTGTTGACCATTATCATATACCTTCCGTTCGCCGAGATAATTGACGAAACTGGTGCGGTAACCAGTCGCACCGACACAGATTACGTCGGGCGAACTGGCCGGCGAAAAGACCGTGCGGCTGCAGTCTCCCGCATCAAGTCCCGGGTCGAGCGTGTGAGGGAACAGATACCCCGACATCCGGTAAAGTTCCACATCGGCATCCCTGCCCATCACCTGAAGGGAGACATAGGGACTGTTACCCACACCGGAATCACAATCCAGCAGAAAGTCATAGGCAATCTCACCGAAATCATAACAGTTGGGATACGCTTGCACACGCCACACATACTTCTTCCCGTCTATCACCGCCGAGTCGGCAAGAAGCGAGTCGCGGGCCGCACAGACATCCGCCGTAGAGACCTCCAGCACCACAGGGGCGTCCGCCTTATCATATAAGGTCAGCCGGAATGCAAAAGGTTTTCCGGACTTTGCCGTGCAGCCGACCCTGTTCGGGTTGCCCTTGACAAATGCCCCGGCACGCTCCTGTCCTGCCGGTTTATGTATGTAGGTGTTCTTCGCCCCGTCATTCCCCTGCCGACGAGACGATAATGTCCCAGCCCTGTCATGGCGGAGAGCAGCTGGTACACAGCTGGTCGTCGCCATGGAAGTCTTGGTGGCTGCCCTCACTGAAGTTGATGACACAGGGCTGGTGATGGCGGTCGGCATAATCGAAGATGTACTTGAAGCCGAGCGCATCCGTGGCGTAGGTGTACTTGTAATAGTCCTTCGGATCAATCAGCGAGGCATTGTCCGCCGCATTGTCGACCAATACCAGGTCAGCATCGCAGGCCATGCCCCGATAAGGCGAAACCACCCCCATTGCCCTCTGCTCCGCTGCCTGCCGCTATCCCCATCGTATGCGTGCCGTGTGTCTGCGTCTCACCGTCAACGGCATGGCCGATTCCGAGCAAGGCTTCCTGCCCGACGTAATCCCGCCCGACGTAAAGGCTTGAACCCAGTGTGTCGCGTGACAGCTGGTCCCACATTGCCTTGATGCGGTAACGGCTCATGTCCGTAGAATAGAAGTTGGGATGCGTCAGGTCGAAACCAATGTCCTGCACGCCTACGACAACACCGTGTCCTGTATAAGCTTCCGGCAGTCCGTCCCCGGCATGGACAGGCTCTGCATTGACAACCACACGTGTCGTATCCATCTGTACGCTGCACCGCCTTCCAGTCTCAATCCTGCTTACCTGCCGGCAACAGGACAGTCTCCCGAGTTCTCTCAGAGGTATGGCGGCAATGCTGATGTTCCCCATCCGGGCCAGTTCCTTACAGCCATGCCGGTGCAATATTTCCGCCGCATTTCCGTCAATGCGCACGAAAGCCGTCAGCAGCCTGTCGTCACCCTCTCCCCGGGTAAGCTGTCGTGCGGTGAGTGCAGAGGTCATCGCCTCACGCACAAAGGGCGACATTTTCTCGTAGCGGGGGCGCTGGGCACTGAGACTGACTGGCAGGAACACCCAAAAGAGAATATACAGAAAACGTTTCATTTGCTTTTGTCTATTGAGCCTGATACGAAAAGGAGGGACTTTCTGTCCGCCTTCAGATGCAAAGGAACGAAAAATAAACGAATCTTGCAAGAAAAGTAATTTCTCCCGCACAGAATCCGACTTCAAAATGTACCCCATAGGCAGAAGCCGGACCGTTCCATCATTCCAGTTTGGATATTCCGCCTGTGCAAGACAATCCCACAGACTTATAAAGGAGATGTCTGCCGATTCGGCTAATATAGGAAGAAGTGTCTGATCAAATCGGGAGCAGGAGTACCAGGCATTGGGAACTGGAGTACCAGGTATTGGGAACTGGAGTACCAGCCGTTGGGAACAGAGGTTCCAGCCGGTCGGGAACAGATGACTCTCTGTAACCGCATTGAGCAGGCGGATACATGAAAAAGGTCACAAGCCGTTTTTCCCGGCCCATGACCTTTGTATATTTCGTATGGACTTCCCTTATGGAAGCACGAGACAGACTGCTTACTTGTTCAGCCCGCGGTTGTTCAGTGTGACATTGAGGAGCTTTACGTACTCACGATACTGACGGTTGTTCAGAATGTAGTGCATATAGGAAAGATCCTTCTTGATGGCATCGTTCACCTTTGCCTCACGCTCAGAACTGTCAGCAACAGAGGCATTCATCATCTCGGCAGCAAAAGTACGGTTGATGTCCTCGACCACGTCAATCTGATCCTGGTTCAGATTCAGAGCACGGCTCAGAGCGTATGTACTTACATTGAACTTATATGCGTTGGCGTTTGCAGTGTTGTTGTCGTTCTCACCAGCTGCGAAAGCCATTGTCATACTCATCACCGCTACCACTGTCAATACAATCTTCTTCATAATCATTTTCCTTTCTTGATCATTATGAGCTGCCCGAAGGGAACCCGTTGTTATCCTACTTAATTGTAACTTTTATCTTTGTTTCGATTGCAAAGTTACAGCGTAATTCGGAAATGACATGGTCACCCGTCACTTTTTATCCGTTTTCTCTTGTATTTTTGACACACGTCAAGACGTTTGATTTAAATCAGCGGCAGACATCCGGTTCAACATCCGTCTGTTCTTACAGAACATATGCAGAAGAACCGGAAAACGAAAAAAACAATCAGTACACCCCCTTTTCTCATTTTAAATCCTTACCTTTGCAGAAAACAAGTTTTTATACATCAAAAAGAAAATAATGGAGAACAGTACACACCGACTCATCGTAGTCAGCTACGAGCTATACAGTGTAGAGAACGGTCAGGAACATTTTATCGAGAAGACAGAGGAACAGAAACCCATGCAGTTTTATACTGCCTGCGAGATGGCGTTGCCGGCTTTCGAGCAGGAAATTGTTAAATACGGAAAGGACACCGACTTCGAGTTCTTGCTCACCAAGGAGCAGGCTTACGGTGAGCACGATGCCAAAAGCGTACTGGCACTCGACAGGGAGACGTTTTCTCATGATGGCATGTTCGACTCGGAGAATATATACAAGGATGCCATCGTTCCCCTGCAGAATGAACAGGGACAGCGTTTCCTGGGAAAGGTGCTGGAGGTGTCGGCCGAAAAGGTGACCGTTGATCTCAATCATCCTCTTGCCGGAAAGGACCTTCAGTTTCGTGGGCACGTCATCGAAAACCGTGTGGCAGACGAAGCGGAAGTCAAGGACTTCTTCGAACGGATGAACCAGCACCACTGCGGCTGTGGAGGAGACTGTAACTGCGGAGGAGGAAGCAACAGCTGCGGTGAAGGCAGCTGCGGCGGCAATTTGCGGCTGCCACTAAAGTCCACCATTGTCTATTCTTATGAACACATTTGGAAAACTCTTTACTCTGACCACTTTCGGCGAGAGCCATGGCGCAGCTGTGGGTGGTATAGTCGACGGGATGCCGGCCGGCATCCCCATTGACACAGATTTCATCCAGCATGAACTTGAACGTCGCCGGCCGGGGCAGAGCCGTATCACGACAGACCGCAAGGAAGCCGATCGGGTGGAACTGCTGAGCGGTGTGTTCGAGGGGAAATCCACAGGCGCACCGATCGGATTCCTTGTCCGCAACACAAACCAGCATTCAAAGGACTACGACAACCTCCGCAACCTCTTCCGTCCGTCACATGCCGACTATACCTATTACAGCAAATATGGCATCCGTGATCATCGTGGGGGCGGACGTGCATCGGCACGCATCACACTGTCCCGAGTAGTGGCAGGCGCACTGGCAAAACTCGTACTGCGGCAGCTGGGTATCAGTATCACGGCCTATACATCTCAAGTCGGCGATATACGGCTCGGCGGAGACTACCACCAATACGACTTCGGTCTCATCGAATCAAACCCTGTCCGCTGCCCTGACCCGGAGAAAGCCAAGGAAATGGAAACGCTCATAGCACAGGTAAAGCAGGATGGTGATACCATCGGCGGGGTCATCACCTGTGTCATCAAAGGCTGTCCTGCAGGCCTGGGCGAGCCGGAATTCGGGAAGCTGCACGCACTGCTGGGTGCCGCCATGCTCAGCATCAACGCCGTAAAGGGATTTGAATACGGCGAGGGATTTGCCGGCTCATCATGGCGTGGGAGTCAGCAGAACGACATCTTTCTGCCTGCCAAAGACAAACCTCAAACCTCAAACCTCAAACCTCAAACTCCAAACCTCAGACTCCAGAGCAATCACAGTGGCGGCATACAGGGCGGTATCAGCAACGGAGAAGACATCTACTTCCGTGTGGCCTTCAAGCCTGTCGCGACTCTGCTTATGGAACAGCAGACTGTAGATAAAGAGGGGCATCCCGTCACAATGACTGTATGTGGCCGGCACGATCCCTGTGTCCTGCCCCGTGCAGTACCCATCGTTGAGGCCATGGCTGCCATGACGATACTTGACGCACTGCTGATAAGCAGGACAAACAGACTTTAGACAGAAGCGGAACAAATACATACAGGCATACTGCCGTCATGAACCCTGACACTTCAGGCATATTACTGTCGGGGAAAAAGAAAAACAGTCGGGTGACTGGCCAGGTCACCCGACTGTTTTCTCCTATGGGACAGACTCTGAAATCCATCTTATTCCAGCATTCCCTCTTCATACCGAAGGAACCGTAAGACATCACTTGGCAGATTCTTTCCTGCGCAACAAAGCGGAGATGCCCACTGTTTCTGGACGGTTCAGTCCAAGGTCTTTATAAATGCTTTCAGCGTCGACCCGCCGTCAAGCGACGGAGCATAGGCCTCAAGGATGTTCAGACGTGTATTTCCGCCCCTACGCTTCAGGTCTTCTGCGGTGTTCAGTACACAGATGTCCCCTGCCAGACCGCAGACATCAATCTGTTCTATCCCCAAGGCACGGACCAGCCGGTTTATTACGTCTGCAGACACCTCATTCTGCATGATGGAATACTCATCCCTCTGGATACTGTCGCCTTTATATAACAAGGTAAAACCTCCTTTCGACTCATTGAGGGTCACCAACAGCGGCTCCCATATAGCCGCACCTGCAGAATGCTGCACACAGTGGCGCGGCCATTGCCCACCCTCATCGGCAAAAGAACAGTGGTGGTAGGGATGCCAGTCTGAAGTGACTATCTTCACTGCATATTCATCACCATGCGCCTTTACATACGCTGCCAGTGCATCCATCGCCTTGGCAGCGCCTTTTACTGGGAGTGAACCACTGATAAAGTCGATCTGCGGATCGACTACCAACAACATTTTCTTCATCGTCAATCTTCCTTAGACATTATCAGACACAACCGATTACCTCTGTGATCGAGTGGCAGCCATGACGGTCGAGCCAGTCGTTGATACCGTCACGCACTTTAATCGTCACCTGCGGATCAATGAAGTTTGCAGTTCCTATCTGGATAGCGGTAGCTCCTGCCATAAGGAACTCGATGGCATCCTCGGCTGTGGAAATACCGCCCAGACCGATGACTGGTATCTTCACAGCCTTTGCAACATCATTGACCATACGGACTGCTACGGGCTTTACAGCAGGACCACTCAGGCCACCCGTGCGGATACTCAGCTTCGGGCAACGCCGTTCAATGTCAATCGCCATTCCCATCAATGTATTAATCAGCGATACTGAGTCGGCGCCTTCATCCTCGCAGGCACATGCTATACCGGCAATATCCGTGACATTAGGCGAGAGCTTCACAATCATTGTCTTATGGTAATGTTGGCGAACAGCCTTCACTATAGAAGCTGCACCGGAACAGGTAACACCGAACGACATACCGCCTTCTTTCACGTTAGGACAAGAGATGTTGACCTCAATGGCAGGAATACTGTCCAGGGCATCAAGCCTCTCAGCCGTCTCAGCATATGATTCGGGGGAATCTCCGCTCACGTTGACTATCATATTAGTGTCAATATCCTTTATCTCAGGATAGATGTGCTCGATGAAATAATCCACTCCCTTGTTCTGTAAACCCACACAATTTAGCATTCCCTGAGGCGTCTCCACCATACGTGGATAGTCATTCCCTTCACGTGGTTTCAGCGTCGTTCCTTTGACAATGATGCCTCCTATCTCTTCCAATGGTACGAAGTCAGCAAACTCCAATCCATAACCAAATGTGCCGCTGGCTGTCATTACAGGGTTTTTGAGATGTAAGTTATTTATCTTTACATTTAAATCAGCCATACTATAATCATCTTTTTTACATAATTACATCAACTTATAAGGATTATTGCCTCCACATAAAAGTTCTTGCTTGTGTAGAATCATCCTTATTAGCCCTGTCAGGCTAATTGAACTGACCCAACTGACCGGATCCGATAAAGCCAATAATCCTAACTGTCTCCATCCACCTTACTCTCCCCACAACAACCGTCGGGTATCGAAGACTGGTCCTTCTTTACAGACACAGAGATTACCTTCTGTGGTTTTCTCTACACAACAAAGGCAAGCACCAACGCCGCATGCCATCATATTCTCCAAGGATGCCTCACAAGGAATAGACTTCTGATGGGCGTAACGTGCCACAGCCATCATCATTGGCTTAGGGCCACAGGTGGAGATACGGTCAAAAGGTCCAGTTGAAAGGACTGAATGATTCGTCACAAAGCCTTTCTCCCCCGCAGAGCCGTCCTCTGTGGTTATACACACCTTTCCATACTTCTCGAAAAGCGGAACCTCTGCCAAGTCAGCTGCCGTGCGAGCTCCCAACAAAAAGACAGGTGTACCACCAGCATCCTTTATCTGCTTACCGAAATAGAGCAATGGGGCAACGCCGACACCACCTCCAACAAGCAGAATACGCTCTGCAGGATGAGACAAAGGCGTAAATGTATTGCCCAAAGGGAGTACACAATTCAACATATCTCCCTCGTGCAGGCGTGCGAGCGTGCGCGTACCTTCTCCTACGGTTGCAACAAGCAGCCACAACTCATTACGGTCACGATCAACGAAATTAATGGAAATCGGACGGCGAAGAAAGGTAGAAGGCGAGCCGTCCACTCTCACCTCTACGAATTGACCGGGAAGCATCTCTGGAAGGGGCTTGTCGTCTGTCAGCTTAATAAGGACATTCCTTGCATTGACATGTTCCGCAGAAGATACCTTCAAATCGAGGACATACTTCTTCATCTTTATCTTTATCTTGCCTTTAAGTATTATGCAATTACTGCAAACGAGGGCAGAGGAAAATTTAATTTCAATCTGTCGGGTGCAGCTTGTTTTATGCAAAAATAATGCAAACGAGGACAAAAGAGAACTTGCTCTCTGTTTGTCGAGTGCAGCTTATTTTATGCAAATTTAGATAAAATATCCCGATTAAAAGCTGATTGGGGGAAAAAACAGAAATAAATCCTTTGCCGACAGGCTTACGGCTGTTTTTGTACAAGAAACAAAAGTTTGTACAAGAAACAAAAACGAAGACACGCAAATCTGACATACAGACTTTCATATTCTCCTTATAGATGACCGGGACTATCAGTTCAACAGGAGAAGATGGGATGCAAAAACGGAAAAGCAGGCGATAACCAGTGTGTGGTTCCTTGTTTTTCCGGCCTCGAAATATCTTTGCATGAAAATTGTCTGACATATTAAGCACAGAAGGCAGAGAGGATAAATTGTATGTTTACAACCATCAGATGTTCAGTTAGGTATAATACCGTTTTACAAAAGGAGCCTGATAAGACCTCAATCAAGCACTACTTAGCTTTCAACTAAGCACTTGTCAGATTTCAATTAGTGCTTAATAGCGTTGCAATTAGACTCCTTTTTTACACCGTCTGTAATTATCTGGTAATCAGTATGCTGTAAGAGCAGTTCTTGTCTGCGTAAGACAGGATGAACGAGGAAGGTCGGCATTAGGAAGCAGTTGTACAGCAATATCCAGCAATAATAATGTTTGCAGTCCGCACATGACATTTTATTCAAGTACCGATACTGGAATTACAGAAAAATGCGTAATTTTGCACCCGTTTACAGTTTACCAGACATTAATAAGTTGTGGACCATTCATCTACCATAAAGGGCTATGGCTATGCCAGCCTTTCAGCCATCACATTCGGAACGATTCCCCTTTTCTCCATCCCGGTTATGGAGGCGGGTATGTCGCTGCCGTCTGTACTGATTTACCGTTTTGCATTCGGCTGTCTCTCGATGATGGCAGTTCTGCTCTGGCGTAGGCAGACCCTGCACATCCGGTGGGGAGACGGTCTGCGCATCATGTTTCTTTCCCTCCTGTATGCCGTATCGGCGGTATGTCTCTTCAGCAGCTATGAGTATATGCCAGGCGGTGTCGCTACGACGTTGCTGTTCTCCTATCCTGTATGGACGGAGATACTGCTCATTCTGTTCTTCCATGAGAAGATAACGTTGCGTATAACTCTGGCGGTCTTTCTGGCAATTGCCGGTGTGTTCTTTCTCGGGGGTATCGGTCAGACGGATGGCATCAAGTCGGTATGGGGATAGTCCTCGCCATGTCTTCTGGGCTGCTTTATGCCATCTATATGGTCATTTTTCCCCATATGCGCATCCGAAAACTCCCGGCACTCAAGCTGAATTTCTATATTTTTTTCATGGCAATGCTCCTGCTTGTCCTGTATGCCTCGTTCACGGCAGGCGGTGTACAGCGTATTCCTGACGGGGCATCATTTTTTCGCTCATACTTCTCGGGCTGGTTCCGACTACGGTCAGCAACGTCACTCTTGTGCGGTCGCTTACACTGATCGACTCTGCCAGCGTGGCAATCCTTGGTGCTTTCGAGGCCCCTTACAGCAATGGCCATCGGCATCACGCTCATGGGCGAACCGCTCACTACCGCTATCGTCATCGGTTTCGTGCTCATCATTGCCTCTGTACTGATTCTTATCACCAAAGGGAAAACCTCACCAAATCCGCTTCGGAAATATGCCAGTCATAAAGAATAACATCATCCTGTGGCATCTCCTCGCTGCCGTCATCGTCGGTGTATGGGGAACGACTTTTGTCAATACGAAAGTCCTTTACAACAGCGGACTGACCCCATTGGAGATTTTCTTTCTCCGGTTTCTAATCGCCTATATCTGTATATGGTTCATCTCGCCACGCCGGCTTTTTTCCCGGACATGGCATGATGAGCTGATTATGCTGCTGCTGGGTGTCATGGGAGGCTCCGTCTTCTTTCTCGCTGAAAACTATGCTGTAGGGCTTACCTATGTCAACAACGTCAGTTTCATAGTCTGCACGGCTCCCTTGATGACTGTGATACTTGGCATTGCCTTCGTAAGAAGCATCAAGGCACGCTGGCCACTGATAATCGGTTCGCTGGTTGCACTGGCGGGCGTGGCAATCGTCATCTTCAATGGCAGCCTTGTCTTGCACCTCAATCCATGGGGCGATCTGCTGGCTCTGCTGGCATCGGTATGCTGGGCTGTCTATTCTCTGCTGATGAGGAAGGTTTCACACGCTTATTCTGCAGTTTTCATTACACGTAAGATTTTCTTTTACGGGCTTGTGACGGTATTACCTGCATTCTTCTTCGATCCGTGGACCGCCGCCCCATCCATGCTGCTGATGCCGAAGGTTGTCTTGAACCTGCTCTTCCTCGGGCTTGTTGCCTCTTTCCTCTGCTTTGTCCTGTGGACATTGGTCATTGGAAAAATCGGTGCCATGACCTCTTCGAACTATCTGTACCTCAATCCTGTCACCACCGTTGTTGCAAGTGCTGTCTTTCTCAGCGAGCCCATGACTGCCATTGCGTATGTCGGAAGTGCGTTGATACTTGCGGGTGTAGCGGTGGCGAATAAATAATCTCAGGAGAATTGTACACGTCTGAATAACCGTTGTAACACCCATACAAGCTCAGTATATGTTCAGCCAGCTTCAACTATGTAAGTCGAGAGTGTTTCAAAATACAAACCAACGGCTTGACAACTTTCAATCTGTAAGATGAGATTTCCCAAAAAGGAAAAGCCCGTTTCTCTACTCACAAAGGAGTTTTGAAACGGGCCTTTCTTATTGTGTCGTTTTAGGCTGTAAGACTTTCAAAAAGGCATTCGTGTTTTTGACGCATCCTCCTATTCTTCTGCCGCGGCCTTATCTTATTCCCACTCGATTGTCGAGGGCGGTTTGGAGGAGATGTCATAACATACGCGGTTGACGCCTTTTACCTTGCGGATAATCTCGTTGGAGACATCAGCCATGAAGTCGTAAGGAAGATGTGCCCAGTCGGCTGTCATGGCATCCATTGAGGTGACGGCACGGAGGGCAACAGGATGCTCATAGGTTCGTTCGTCGCCCATGACGCCTACGGAGCGGATAGTAGAAAGCAGTACGGTTCCTGCCTGCCATACATGGTCGTAAAGACTTGTTCCATCGGGCATCGTGTAGTCGTGCATCTTTTCAATATAAATGTCGTCGGCATCCTGAAGAATACGTACCTTCTCACGGGTGATGTCGCCCAGAATGCGGACAGCAAGGCCAGGTCCGGGGAAAGGATGGCGTTTGATAAGACGCTCGGGCATTTCCAGCTGATGGCCCACCCGGCGGACTTCATCCTTGAAGAGCCAGCGGAGAGGCTCGCAGAGCCGAAGTCGCATCTCATCGGGAAGTCCACCGACATTGTGGTGGCTCTTGATGACCATACCCGTAATGCTCAGGCTTTCAATGCGGTCAGGATAGATTGTACCCTGCGCCAGCCACTTGGCATCCGTGATCTTCCTGGCCTCTGCATTGAATACCTCGACAAAGTCCCGGCCGATGATCTTGCGTTTCTGTTCAGGGTCAGTCACGCCTTCCAGATCCTTGAAGAACTTTTCAGAAGCATCCACGCCTGTCACGTTCAGTCCAAGTCCCTTGTAAGTCTTCATTACCTTTGCAAATTCGTTCTTGCGCAGCATGCCATGATCAACGAAGATACAGGTAAGGTTCTTGCCGATTGCCTTGTTGAGCAATACCGCACATACGGAAGAGTCGACACCGCCGGAAAGACCGAGGATGACACGGTCATTGCCGACCTGTCCTCGTATCTCCTGAACAGTGCTCTCGATGAAAGAGGCCGCACTCCATTCCTGCCTGCTTCCGCAGATGTCAACTACAAAGTTCTTCAGCAGCTGTTTCCCCTGCAGGGTGTGGTAAACTTCCGGGTGGAACTGCACTGCCCATACCGGTTGCGTCTTTGATGCGAATGCAGCATACTTGACATCTCCTGTCGATGCGATGGCCTCGTAATCTGCCGGGATGGCCGTTATCGTGTCGCCATGACTCATCCAGACTTGAGACCCCTTTTCGAAACCTGCAAAGAGACGGTTGTCAAGGCTGATTGTCTCCAGATTGGCACGACCGTACTCACGTGTACCGGTCTGTTCTACCTTTCCTCCATTTGAATAAGAAAGGAACTGGGCGCCATAACAGATTCCGAGGACCGGGATCCTGCCGATGAACTGGCTGAGGTCTGTCTTGAAAGCCTCCGGATCGTGGACGGAATAAGGCGATCCGGAAAGAATCACTCCGATCACCGACGGGTCGTCCTTGGGAAACTTGTTGTAAGGAAGAATCTCGCAGAAGGTGTCAAGCTCACGTACACGGCGGCCGATGAGCTGTGTGGTCTGTGAGCCGAAGTCCAAAAATGATAATCTTCTGTTGCATTGAATGATAATAATATTTAAAGGGCGTATCAGTCCTCCGGACTGGAGACCTGACGACCTGAATTTGCAATAAAGTCTTCTGCTGTCTGCAGAGTGTTGAGTTTGCCTACATCCACAAGATGAAGGTCGTTCATCAGTTCACCACGGATGTCCAGCCTTGCGCAGTTGCTGATATAGAAATCCATGATCGGGAACTTGTCTTTCCCTACGGCCTCGATTGCCTGCAAGGCAGAGGGAGCCACTACGTGAATACCCGAGAAGGCATAGAGGTAGCAGTTGTTCTGGTGATATGAAGCCGCATCTTCTGACGGTGATACGAAATGCAGCCGGCGGATGTCTGCATGAGGCGATTTCACTTCGCCGGTAGCAGTGTTCGTCCATCCTGCCAACCGCAGGTTCTTGTCAAAAACAAGGTAACGCTGGGTGACACGTCGGCTTACCAGAAGCAGTGCATCAGCCTTTTTCTCCAGGGCATGTCGATAGAAGGCAGCCAGATCTACATTGCTCAATATGTCCACATTATGGATCAGCACCGGCCGGTGTCCGTCAAAAAGCGAAGCAGCTCGCTTGATGCCGCCGCCGGTATCAAGGAGCTGCTCTGATTCGTCAGACACATGGATTTCCACGCCATAATCGTGTGTCTTCAGGTAGCTTTTTATCTGGTCTGCAAAATGATGCACATTCACAACCATGTGGTTGCATCCAGCCTCTGTCAGTCTTCTGATGACATGTTCAAGCAGCGGCGTATCCCCTACCCTTACCAACGCCTTGGGCATTGTGTCAGTAAGTGGTTTCAAGCGGGTCCCGAGACCGGCTGCAAAAATCATTGCTTGCATTGGCTTCTTTTTTATGCCTGCAAAATTACGGTTTTTATTTCAGTCTGCAAAGGAAAGGACCGCATAAATCATAAAAAGAAGCAGAGGGTGACAGCCGGTTTTCCGGCCGATGATATTTTCTCTGTTCCTGTCCTTTATTTTCATTTATCCTTCTTTTATCTTGTCGTGGGAATGTCTGTTCTTTATGGAAATACCATCCATCTATATAATGGAAATACATGACTATTGTCCCGAAGAGTTTGTGTACGAAACGGAATATCCCGCTGTTACGGAATTGACGTATATCAATATTTCCCTATACGGGAGATAATTGTCTGCTGTTATTTGTCCGGAAACATAGCCTGTGACTACCTTTGTACCACGGAAAGAAAAATCATTTAGGACAGCAGTAAATAGATTCAGGTTTTAGTTATCTCAGATAGAATTAATTGATTGTTTCAGTGGAAATCAGGCTATCAGTAATTTTAAGGTTAATTTGATTAAGGTTCAGGAGAAACACTATGGGCTGTCTGTCGACAGCTATGGAGAAGGCACAACAGGGCGGGTGACCGCCGTTGTGCCTTTTCTTCGTTGACGACTTGTTGTTCCCGGGTGAACTCTGCGTTTCCAGTACAAAGGAGTTGAGGATGTCCGTAAAAACAAGAGTTCCATGTAGACCTTTCAGCATACGCCTATATTGTTTACGTGTCGATATAGGTTCTTCAAGATGGTTCATATCTTGTTGATGTCGATGTAACCGTGCATGACGGCGTAAATCGTCAATGCCGACACGCTTCTCATGCCGAGTTTGTACATGATGTTTTTGCGATGCGTGATGACGGTCGTCAGACTGATGTTCAGCTTTTCGGCTATCTCCTTGTTGATCATTCCCTGGACAATGAGCGATAGTACTTCAATCTCCCGGTTGCTCAGAATCTTGTTCTTCAGCACCTGCGGCAGCTCCGGAAGATTACGTCCGCCTGAGTGCCCATACTGCTCTATCTTCAGAATGGCCCTGACCAGCTCGTCTTCCGGTACATTGATGCAGAAACTGTGAAAGCCCGAAAGCTGTGCATTGGGATTCTTCGTGATGGTCAGAACGATTGTCTTGTGGATGTACTGTGAGAAGAACTGTCTGTTCTCCAGTACAATCACCTGTGCGACGAAATAATGGTAAAAGGACTCCGGATGGGCATCTTCAAAATCCTGAAACGTAGAGAATGTCTCGACAGTCATAATCGGCATGACATTCTGCAATATCTGTTTCAGGCCCAATACGGCAAGTGTGTTGGGATCGACGATGGCCATCCTGGGGCGTTCTTTCTTTATCTCTGTATTTTCCATGCCTGTCAGTAATGGTGCAAAATAATATTCAGAATCGTAGTCCGGCACTGTGGTTTTACGGCCCCCATCACAGTTTTACACTGCTGATGTCTACCAGATTGTTGACTATGGCATAGATGGTCAGCCCGGCCGGGGAGTGAATCTGCAGCTTGCGTGCGATGTTGCGTCGGTGGGTGATGACTGTGTTGGTCGAGATACAGAGATGGTCGGCTATCTCCTTGTTTGTCATTCCTTGTGCTACAGCCACGATGACATCCTTCTCCCGGTCGCTCAGCACCTCGTTGGAGTCAGGACTCTGTGTAATCATGTTCGTTATCTTCAGACTGACGTCTTTCTGCTGGGTTTTCTGTTCCAGCCGGCGGATGACGGGAATGAAGATTTCCTCTTCTACCTCGGCGTGCAGTGTCAGCCATCCCTCACAGTTGTAAATATCGTATAGAGTAGCTGTCAGCCGGTTATTGTGATGGGCATCAGAGGGAAGATATTTGATGATGATGCTTTTCAGTTCCCGAAGTTTGAGGTCTGTCTGACTATGGTGCTTCGAGTAGGTTTCAATATCATAAGCATCGCTCGCCTCCCCTTTCAGCATGGCTTCAACGTAGGGGAACACCATTTTCTCTTCATACTTCATGTGGTTACGGATGTCATGCGCATACTCGTCGAAGAGCCGGAGAATAAGGCGGGCCAGATTGTCGGTCTCGTCCAGGGCGGCTGTCAGCTCCTTGCGGATAGAGGGCAGCTCAAAATCAAGATAATAGGTATGACTTGCCTGCAGATACTGCATAAGTGTCGGGATTGAGAGGCGGTCCATGTCGTCAAAGCCTTTGTATCCATTGATGGTGAAATTGACGACCGACAGGAATGTATAAGTATCTACATTCTGCTCGTCGCAGACTTCGCGTACCGTCTTGTCTCCGAAGCCAAGACTAATGCCGAAGCAGCCGAGACTCTGCAGCAGGTCGTAATTATCCTTGATAAGATTGATCATCTTGTCTTCAGGCTCATACATCTTCTGATTCTTCATCTTGTTCTTCTTTTCGATATAGTATGCAAAATAACAAAAAAAAAATCAATGACACAATAATTATTATTAGGTATTTGATTTTTTTCATCCTTATTTGTTGGTAGGAGAAGGACAACTCGAGGGGCTCATCCGTATCGGGAAGCGTTTGACAGCTGTCTGAATGACGATTATCCAGCCGTGTCAGCCGATTGGAACCGGTCGGGATATATTCATGTACCTGCGCCTTGCAGGCAGGTAAGGAAGTGCTGTTCTCTGATGGAGGGTGCTCTGGGAGAACGCCAGGGAAAGTTTTATGATGTTGTTTTATGTCATATAATAATATGCTGTATCACAATGATTTTATTTACATATATTCATGTTATTGTTTCAAGCTGGTCTACTTGGTTCTCAAAGCCTCACACCATGGAGGCACACCGCCCTGTCTGGTACGACTGTTCCCGACTGCTTGGGAACAGAATTCCCAAGTACTTGGGAACGGCGTTCCCAGCCCTTGGGACGGGCAGTCCCGACCACTGTGTGTCAGCGTATGCCCTGCTTTTCAGAGCTGCATATATACTTCAATGCCTTCTGAAGATACCTAAATATAATGATAAAAAGGACTGAAAACAGAGACAGAAGGCAAAAAGGAAGGCTGATAATATCAACAAAACTGGGTATTGCCGAATACCGTATAATATTATACCTTTGCAGGTAAAATTATATAAAATATATTAAGTTAGGATGGATAATTTTACACTTGGAGTTATTTTAGGTGCGGCACTACTTGCAGGTACAACTCGTACACAGGCACAGGTAAATGCCTCTGACTCTGTAATGAATCATGCCAAAGGCAATAAACTCAGTGTGGGTGGCTACGGTGAAGTGGCCTATTCACGCAATTTCTACAGCGACCATGTCAGCAGATACACGCTTGCCGACGAGCACAGGAATGACCCTTCGCACGGAAGATTCGATATTCCTCATGCGGTTGTCTACCTTGGCTACGACTTCGGCAAGGCTGGACAATGGGAACGGAGATAGAATTTGAACACGCCGGAACCGGTGTTTCGTACGAGAAAGAGAATGAAGAGGGAGGAGAATGGGAACAGGAAACAGAAAAAGGCGGTGAAGTGGAACTGGAACAGTTCTGGCTCCAGAAGTCATTCTGGGGAGGAAAGTTCAACATCCGCGCCGGACACATCGTCGTGCCCGTCGGCCTGAACAATACGCACCATGAGCCTTTGAATTTCTTCACGGTCTACCGTCCCGAAGGAGAGAACACCATCCTGCCCTCCACCTGGCATCAGACGGGTATCAGCTTCTGGGGAAAGCTGAAAGACTGGCGTTATGAGGCACAGATTCTCGCTGGTCTGAATGCCGACCATTTCACTCACGACTACTGGATTCATAAGGGTGCGTCGTCTCCGCTGGAGTTCGACGTGGCCAACAAGTATGCGCTTGCCTTGCGTATCGACAACTATTCGGTCAAAGGTCTCCGTCTTGGCCTCAGCGGTTACTGTGGCAATTCCATCGGCAACACTTATCCCAATGACGCTGCAGGGGCAAGCCAGAAGTACAAGGGGACGGTTCTGATCGGCTCGTTCGACTTCTCCTATAATGCACACAACTGGATTGTACGTGGTCAGGCGGACTATGGTTATCTCGGCGATGCTGCCCAGCTGAAGTACTTCTCTAACCGCCGTAACAAGCTCTCTCCATATCACCATACCCCAAGTGTCAGCAAGAATGCTTTTTCGTACGGTATAGAAGCCGGTTATGATGTCTTCTCACAGATTCAGAAGCTGCGTGATGACCATCAGAAATTATATGTCTTCGGGCGTTTTGAACAGTATAATCCTTATGCTTCCAAGACGAACAACGAGAACTACGATTATACAGCAAAGAAGAATGTCAGCTTCGGCATCAACTATTACCCGTTGCCGCAGATTGTGGTAAAGGCTGATTACAGCTGTCGCATACTGAAAAGCCAGTACAACAACGAGCCGAGCATAAACATCGGTATCGCTTATGCCGGTTTCTTCCTCTGACCTGTCCCCAGTACGAACTCATAATTTAATCAATAACAGTATTACAAATGAAAATGATCAGAAAATCAGCCCTGCTGTTTGCTGTAGCAGGCACACTCAGTTTAGGTTTTACAGCATGTTCCAGCAATGACGATCCGGGTATTTCCGAGGAAGACTATACCAACAAGCAATTCGGCAATGAGGCCATGGCTGCCTGTACGGATCTGACGACCGCTTTGACCGAGGCCAACCAGGCAATCGTATCTTCACAGCTCAGTGCCGAACAGAAGAAAGAGCTGCAGAACATTCTGAATGCCAATGTGGATAACGTCATCTACCCCACCTACAAGGAGCTGGGAGATGATGTTGAAGCATTGCATGCTGCTCTGGGCACACTCTCCGAGAAGCAGATCAGCCAGAAGAATGTAGACGATGCCTGTGCTGCTTTCCTCAAGGCGCGTGAACAGTGGGAGAAGAGTGAGGCATTCCTCATGGGGCCCGCTTCCGACTTCTCCATCGACCCGCACATCGACTCCTGGCCGCTCAACCGCACGGCACTGCACGCCTATTTCGGCAACCCGACTGCGGAGATCAAGGATGAGAGCATTCTGGGCTTCCACGCTCTGGAGTTCATTCTTTTCAGAAACGGTAAGCCGCGTAAGGTAGCAGAGTTCCAAGGCAATGATACTTATCCTAACTTCACTGACATCAAAGGCTCGGATGAGCTGAAGTATGCTGAAGCTGTCATCAAGGACCTGCTGAACCATGTCTATGAGCTTGAGGTTGCGTGGAATCCGACGAACGCAACTCGTCTTGCAGCTGTAAAGGCAGCCAATCTGAAATATCAGACGGAGAAAGGACTTTCATACGGGGAGAACATGAGGTCTGCCGGTGATGCGGCCAAGAGTACATTCGCTTCGATAGATGTGGCTGTCACGCAGGTTCTTTCCGAGACGGAGGGCAGTTGCCTTGGCATTGCGAATGAGGTCGGTACCGCCAAGATTTCCAATCCGTTCCAGGCTGGCGACATCAGTTATGTAGAGTCTCCGTACAGTTACAATTCAATCACTGACTTCCAGAACAACATCCGGAGCATTGAAAATATATGGTATGGTGGCAGAAACGGTAAGAACAGCAATGCTGCATACAGCTTCCACAAGTTCTTCCAGAGCAACAAGACAGCAGTCGGAAGGAAGGTTGAGGCTGCGATAGAGACTGCAATCCAGAAGATCGGCAGAATGCCGAAACCATTCGTCAAGTACGTCAGTAAGGTCTGGAACAAGAAGTTCGAGGACGACAACGACTTCGATGTGAAGGAATAGAAAACTGCTCCTGGAGAGATACTACGATTGCGTTCTGCCACTGATTTTATGCGGCAGGACGCTTTCCTACATGACATCACAAAAACATTACAATAAGATTTATGAAGAGAAATAATGGATGGGTATTGGCCGTCTTGGCGATGATGCCGTTACTCAACACAGCCTGTTCGGATGACACCACTACACCGGCAGATGAAGACAAACTTGCAAAGAAAGAAACGAATTTCGGCAAGAAGAACGATGTGTTCAGTGCCGAAGAGTGGTATCCGGGAGGTGAATTGGGTACGACGGAAGGAAGAGCTTATTCCGACCCGACACCGGCTGTCACGAATGTTCCTGGTATGGAAGACAGCTTCAACAGAGGTGAAAACTTCTTCGAGCGTTCCTTTACCTTGACGGACAACCCCTACCGGGGACTTGGTCCGGCATGGGTACGCAACAACTGTGAACAGTGCCATCCTTCCTACGGTCATGGAAAACGCCAGACAATCTATAACGGAAAGGCGTTCGGAAACGGTTACCTGCTGGTTATCTACCATCCGATAGCCGGTGTGGACGCAGACGGTGTGGCATACGCTGCAAACAGTTACGTAAGGCACGTCACGGGTATGCCGCAGACTAACGCCATGACGCCGTTCAAGGCACCTGTTGATGAGAGCGGCATCAATATCGAGTGGAAAACGGTTTCCGGTACGATGCCGTCAGGTATCTCCGCTACACAGTTCCCTGATGGTGAGAAGTTCCAGCTGATCTATCCGGAAGTCACCATCAAGCAGGAAGCTTTCAACACTTTCCCCAAACCTGACAATTATGAAGTCAGACTAGAATCGACCATTGGATTGTATGGTACCGGACTGCTCGATGCCATTGACAAGGAGGATATGAAGGCGCAATATCAGAAAGAAGCCAAAAAGGCTGATTTGAACCCTGCCATGTGGAACAAAGTTGCTGACGACTGGGCTGCAACAGCATGGTACACGCTGGCTGACGGCACCAAGGCCATCAAGAAATTTACATACGGCATGACCCGTGCCTCATTGCAGGACGGACCGGGTGCGAATGCCATGTGGAACATTACAAATGTTACCCGGTCTGACCGTCGTTACCTCTATACCACGGATATGTGGGCAAAGGCCATGTCGATGGACAAGGATGTCATCAGCTACATCAAGCAGAACGGTAAGCAGTCAGGCTCTATTCTGCACCCATACTATGGCAACGGAACGGACGAGGATATCAGTAAGAATGTAAATATGCTGCTCGGCCTCAACGCGAAGAGTGATGCCGATGCTTACAAGAAGCATTTCGTTGACAATGGACCGTTTGCTGGACAGGACGAGATGAGCAACAAGGACTACTACGACTTCATGGTTTGGCACCGTGGCCTGGCTGTCCCGGCTGCACGTGGTCTCGACAACCCCTGTCGTACAACGCGGCAAGAAAGTCTTCATGGAAATAGGCTGTGCAAGCTGTCACCGTCCGTCATGGAAGACCGGAAACGACAACTACTGGGTTGACAATGCCATCAGGGATTATGCCAAGAGCATCGGTAAGAATCCGGAGACGATGCTGCCCAGGTATGCCCACCAGACCATCTGGCCCTACACGGACCTCGTCCAGCACCGCCTGTTCATGGCAAACGACATCCGTACCGGCTGGTGCCGCACGACTCCGCTATGGGGACGTGGCCTGAGTCTTGAACGTACCGGAGCAGAGGACCGTCTGCATGACTGCCGCGCACGCAACGAAATCGAAGCGATTATGTGGCATGCGTATGACAGGCGTAGCGATGCCTTCTGGGCAGCCAGCAAGTTCTATAACTTGCCGAAGGCAGACCGTGATGCAGTAGTCGCATTCCTCCGTGCCATTTAACAAGCTATACGCCAAAGAGAGTGCCAGAAACCGACACGGGCTTCTGACGCTCTCTTTTTCTATTATTGTAATACAACAACATGAACAGGAAAGTCATCTTTGTTTTTTACATGCTGACTGTCATCGTACTGGCAGGGAGTACACTTGTCGAACACGTCAACGGAACTGGTTTTGCTGCACGGTATATCTATGGTGCGTGGTGGTTCTCGCTCCTTTGGATGCTGCTTGCCGTGTCAAGCCTGCCTTATATTCTCAAACTGCTCAAGAAAGACAAAAGCAAACTGCTCCTGCATCTCCTTTTTCATCATGCTTGCAGGAGCTCTCCTCACCCATCTGCTCTCGACACAGGGGGTTGCGCATCTTCGGAAAGGACAGCCTGTCAACGCTTATACAGAGCAAGTAGCGGATGACGAAACAGATACGGCACGGTTACCGTTCACAATAGAACTTACAGACTTTGAGATTAGTTATCATCCAGGTACAAAGGCTGCAAGCGACTATACAACCCATTTCACCATCAAAGACGACGGGGCAGAGATTCCCGCACAGGTCTCAATGAACAAGGTGTTCGACTATGCAGGCTACCGCTTCTATCAGTCAAGCTACGACGCAGACGGACAGGGTAGTTATGTGACGGTAAAGAGCGACCGATACGGCACACCGGTGACTTATATGGGCTATGCCCTGCTGTTTTTTTCTCTGATATGGTTGCTCATCAGTCCGAAAGGCACATTCCGCCAGCTGTTGAAGAGTCCGATACTCAGGAAGTGTGCGGTAATCGTCTTCGCCTTGTTTTCCGCACATCATGCTTCCGCCGCTCCATCGTTTCCCCAAAGCACTGCCGACAGGTTCGGAAGACTGTATATACTGCACAACGACCGCATCTGCCCCTTGCAGACCTATGCCATGGACTTTACAAAGAAACTCTGTGGAGAAGATGCCTATAAGGGCATGACTGCCGAGCAGGTTCTCATGGGTTTCATTTTCTGGAGAAAGGAATGGAACAATGAGAAGATATTGAAAGTGAAGGATGGAGAGTTCAAGGATGAGTTCCATCTCGGCGATTACGTCTCTCTCAATGATTTGTTCTCAATGGGCAGCTATCGTCTGAAAGCTCCCATAGAAGAATATTACAACGGCAACAAGGATGCCTACCACAAGGCTGCAGCTGCCTTGGATGAAAAGGTGAACCTTGTCATGGAGCTTCAGAATGGGACACCTCTTGCCATCTTCCCTTACAGACAGAAGGGCAGGACGGAATGGTACGCCCCCAATCAGGAGTACCCTGCTGACATTGACCAGGCGGATATAGACTACTGGCAGGGCTTTTTTTCAACGCTCTATGCCGATGCGCTGTCGGCAAATAGCACTCAGGCTGACGAAGCCATCAAGCAGCTTTCTGCCTATCAGCAGCGCAACGGCGGTAACAGCCTGCCTGATGTGTATGCCTATAAAGCAGAACGGTTGTACAATGCCTTGCCTCTGGCGACCATCCTTTTTATGTTCAATCTGACGATTGGATTCTTTGCTTTTGCGTTCCTTATCTATCGTCTGATGGGCAGTCGGAAGCCGGAGAAAGGAGAACATACGATACGGAAAGGATATACTGTGCTTTTCTTTCTTCTGCTTCTTTCGTTCCTTGTCCTGAGCTATACACTCGGCCTGCGCTGGATGATTTCCGGCAATATACCCATGGCAAACGGCTATGAGACGATGCTCACCGTTGCATGGCTTACACAGCTGCTTGCACTTGCTGGCTATCACAAGGCACGGATTCTGATTATCTTCGGCTTTCTTCTGTCGGGTTTCTTCCTGCTTGTAAGCCATATATCACAGATGGACCCGGCCATCGGACAGATGATGCCTGTACTGAACTCTCCCCTGCTGAGCGTACACGTCAGTATCATCATGATGAGTTACGCCCTGTTGTCAATAACCTTCATCTGTGGACTGACAGCACTCCTGCTGCATTTGGGCGGTAGAATCATGCCGGATAAACGTGAAGCTGTCCTGCAGCAGGCAGAGGCCTTGCAGGTCCTTTCACGTATCTTCCTCTATCCGGCCGTCAGTACATTAGGAATCGGTATCTTTATCGGTGCAATCTGGGCAAACATGAGCTGGGGGACTTACTGGTCGTGGGATCCCAAGGAAACATGGGCGTTGATAACCTTCATGGTCTATGCTGTTGTACTTCATACACATAGTCTGCCTGCCTTCAAGCAGCCGTTCACTTATCATTTATACATCACATTAGCCTTTCTCACTATCCTCATAACCTACTTCGGAGTCAACTACATCCTGGGAGGGATGCATTCATACGCATGAAGTCCGGGGACTTCTGAAGAGATGCCAGTCTTTTAAACAGACAGATCCAGCTTTCTTCTTGAAAAAGCATAGCAGGCAATGCGGCTGAAAGAGGAAGCTGGAATTTTTTGCATATAGAAGTAAAAGGCTGCAAGGAGGCGACAGCTTTCACAGTACCGACAGGTGATGTGGATTTATTTAGAACATACCCATCCAATCTCTGATTTATTTTTATCTTTGGTTGCTGTCATTTTTGATATTCTGCTTAAAGCACACATTACGAACTACTTACGACACACGCATACGTGACGGAAGTGACAGCAACTTCCAGACTTCTTTCACACACACAGTCCCTGCGTCCGTCTTGTCTTCTGCAGACCGGCATCGCCATCTGTCCCTACGCTATCACGTTACGCCGTCACCGGAGACTCCATCCCCTATAAAGAAATTCGCCGTCCGGGCAACATTCCCGTATAAATTATCCATTCCCCACCTATTATTCTGTATATAATCGTGGCAGGGAGAATCCCGTCTGTCCACCTCCTGCCAATGTGCTGATGCCCATCACGCATCGTGCTGTCGGTAAACACCAGTCGTGTTGATGCCCCGCACGCTTATGTTCTGCTGTCGGAATGAATCTTCTTGACATAGAGAGCTGAAGATGCCGCATAGAAGCAAAGACACAAAGAGCTGACAAGATTCCTATCGGCGGCAGACCAGTGCGGAAATTTCAGAACAGACCTTAAGTTTTAAAGTTGAGACTGAGAAAGAGTATCAGAGGACAGACCTGCGGGAAGATGCTCCTGTGCAAATCTCTCCCCCAACAGGAAGCCTTCCTCATAAAGAGCCTCGAGCTTGCTGATGTCTTTCTCCATCCGCCCGACGACGACCGGTTTCTCCGGCCGGATGACGAGTATTTTCCCTTGGCGTTCCAGTTCATCTACCATGTCAAGCTGTCGGTTATATGATTCTATCCGATGGCTCAAGGCGACTCTTAGCCGGGGGTAATTCCGGTAGATGAATTTGGGCTGCTTGTGGTCGCGTCCTGTCTCTCGCCACCCCTTGTTACGCGTACATACAACTACGTTTGTCTCATGGCCCGTCTCTATGGAACGCATGACAGGGATGGAATCGACTATACCGCCGTCCAGCATGGGAATACCATCAATCATGACAATCTTGCTCACATAAGGAAGACTTGAGGACGCACGAGCCAACTCGTTGAGCCTATGTGTGTTGCCAGATGTTTCTGTAAGATACTCTGCAAAGCCTGTTTGGCAGTTTGTTGTAACCATTTCGAAAATATCGCCATGCCTGCAGTTACGGAAATATTCGTCATAATCAAACGGGACAAGTTCGTAGGGAAAGCGATGATAAAGCAGCTCCGGGTCAAAGATACAGCCCTGCGTCACCAGATGGCGCAGGCCGATATAATCGTATTTGGCAAGCATATCGATGTTGGAGATACGTGCGCGCCGAGGTTGCCGACTGGCGTATGACAGCCCGTTACATGCTCCGGCCGAGACAGCTACCGTGTAGCGGAAATAAAGTCCATGCTTCATAAAAGCATCCAGCACACCGGAGGTGAATACGCCACGCATCCCCCCTCCTTCCAACACCAAACCTGTTTTCCTGTCGACTTGCATAAATTCTCGTTAAAAAACATCTGCAAAGTTAATAACTTTCAAACAAAAATAGCTATCTTTGCAATCAAACCATCTAATTATTGAAATATGTTTAACAAAGAAACCTATGTAAAGCGCCGTGCAGAGCTGAAAAAGCTTGTCGGGAATGGTATCATCATTCTTTTCGGCAACAATGAATCGCCTGCAAACTTCCCTGCGAACGGGTATTATCCTTTCCGTCAGGATTCATCATTCCTCTATTATTTCGGACAGCAGCGTGACGGACTGGTCGGCGTCATCGACATTGACAATGACACTGAGACGCTCGTCGGCGATGATATTGATATTGACGACATCGTCTGGTATGGCAGCGTCGACTCCGTAAGGGACATGGCGGATGCTGTCGGTGTGGCAAATACGGTCAATATGAAAGGTCTGAAGACCATCTGCAACAACGCGCTGCGCGAACACCGCAAGGTACATTTTCTGCCCCCCTTACCGTGCAGACATCAAAATCCAGATATTCGACCTCTTCGGCATTCATCCCAATCAGCAGAAGGAGTCTGCAAGCATGGATCTTATCCGTGCAGTTGTCAAGATGCGTTCAACGAAGACGCAGGAAGAAATCGAGGAACTGGAACGTGCCGCCGTCATCGGATACAAAATGCACACGACTGCCATGATACTGGCACGGCCGGGTGTGACGGAGAAGTTCGTCGGCGGTCAGGTGGACGGTATCGCCCACTCTTACGGTTCGATGGTATCGTTCCCCACTATCTTCTCACAGCATGGTGAAATCATGCACGGGAATCCGTCGATGGCGGTGCTGGAATCCGGAAGGCTTGCGCTGTGCGACTGTGGTGCAGAGACCATCAATCACTACTGTTCTGACAATACCCGCACGTTCCCAGTGAATGGGAAGTTCACTCAGAAACAGCTCGAGATATATAAGGTGGTGGAAGAGTGCCACGATGCGGCATTGAAGTATGCCAAACCGGGTGTGAAGTACGCCGATGTCCATTTCGCCATCTGCCATATTCTTTTCGACCGTATGAAGGAGCTGGGACTTGCCAAGGGCGATACCGATGCCGCCGTAGCTGCCGGAGCACATGCCATGTTCCTGCCGCACGGACTGGGGCACATGATGGGTATGGATGTTCACGACATGGAGTCGTTCGACCAGATCAACGTTGGATTCGACGAGGAGACACGTCTAACCTGGAGCAGTTCGGGACGAACTGCCTGCGGATGGGACGCCGGCTGGAAGAAGGATTCGTCGTTACTGATGAGCCTGGCATCTATTTCATTCCGGCACTCATCGACGAGTGGCGTGCAAAGAAGCATTGTGCGGAGTTCCTGAACTTTGACAGGTTAGACGAATACAAGGAATTCGGCGGAATCCGTCTTGAGGACGACATTCTCATCACAAAGGACGGCTGCCGCTTTATCGGGAAAGACCGTATTCCGTATCATCCGAAGGATGTGGAAGATTTCATTGCAGCAAACAGAAAGTAAACCAAACATTTAAAACCAATAATTTTCATCAAGGTTGCCGCAAGAGACCGTCTCACTACGGCAACCCAATTTTTTACGATTTATGAGAAAGACTTTAGTAGCAGCACTGCTCGCTTTGATGGCGATGAGTGCAAATGCCGCGGACAAGAAGGAGGGTGCAGCCTCCAACAAACCTGTTTTCACAGTTGTAAAGCAGATTCCCATTACAAGCATCAAGGACCAGAACCGGTCTGGCACGTGCTGGGACTATTCCACGCTGAGCTATTTCGAGGCCGAGATTCTGAAGAAGACCGGCAAGACCTACGACCTCTGTGAGAGCTTCGTCGCCAACAAGACTTACATGGACCGTGCCATACAGGTTGTACGTCTGCACGGCGACTGTCAGTTTGCACAGGGAGGATCTGCGTATGATGTCCTTTACACGCTCGAACACGATGGTATCTGTCCGGAGAGTGCCATGCCGTTTCCGGGATCTCTTTATGGCGATTCTCTGAACAACTTCAACGAGTTCTTCTCGCTTCTGGAGCCATACGTAAATGCGGTTGCACGTAACAAGGCCAATAAGATCTCCGGTCAGTGGAAGCAGGGACTGCAGGGCATCCTTGACGCTTACCTCGGCAAGTGCCCGGAAAGCTTCACCTATGAGGGCAAGCAGTACACCCCGAAGAGCTTTGCTGCCAGCCTCGGCCTGAACTGGAACGATTATGTAAGCATTACTTCTATACACACCATCCTTTCTACTCCCAGTTCGCCGTCGAAGTACAGGGACAATTGGCGTAACCCGCTGTCTTACAACCTGCCGATGGACGAGATGATGCGCATCATCGACAATGCTGTCATGAACGGTTACACAGTAGCGTGGGGCGGCGATGTCAGTGAACCGGGTTTCACCCGCCAGGGGCTGGCCTACATGGTCGACGGGAAGAAGGTCGAGAGCATGAAGGGCAGTGACATGGCGCACTGGCTCGGTCTCTCGAATGCCAAGAAGAAGAACCTCATCGACTCTCTCGGTGTCAATGTACCGGAGGTTGTTCCTACACAGAAGCAGCGTCAGGAACGCTTCGACAACTGGGAATTGACGGACGACCACGGAATGCTCATCTTCGGTATTGCCAAGGACCAGAACGGAAAGGAGTACTATATGGTAAAGAATTCCTGGGGAGAGACCGGTGCCTACAAGGGTATCTGGTACATGACAAAGAACTTCATCGCCGCCAACACGATGGACTATCTTGTAAACAAGAACGCTATCCCCAAGGACATCCGCAAGAAGATGGGACTTTAAGAAATCTGCAATGAGGAGTGTCGCATCGGAGGCATTCATGACAATGTTTTGATTTTCAGATTGATTGTCTGCTCCCGGCCATTCTTCCATATATGAACAATCCCGTTCCAAGTTCTTTGGAGCGGGATTGTTGTGTTTACAGTTCCCCCTTTAAATCTGAGATTGTCGGAATCTCCGTTAGCATCATCAGGAGAGACAGATTCAATTCCGATGAATGGCATGAAACCAAATATTCGCCGTACACAACTGTTACATTTGGCTTTTTTTTTGTACCTTTACGCTCAGAAATAAAAAACAATTGAAAATGCACTTCAAATGGAACCACACACCGCCCACAGCTGAACAGGAGAGTGCTGCCGGAGAGCTGGGGGAAAAGCTGGGAATCAGCCCCATTCTCGCCGCCTTGCTGATACGCCGAGGCATAACGACGGAGAGTGCTGCCAAACGGTTCTTCCGTCCACAGCTTGCCGACCTCATCAACCCTTTTTCTGATGAAGGATATGGATGCGGCTGTCGACCGGCTCAATGATGCAATGGGACACAAGGAACGCGTGCTCGTCTATGGCGACTACGATGTAGACGGCTGTACGGCTGTGGCATTGGTATATAAATTCTTGCGACAGTTCTATTCCAACATCGATTACTATATTCCCGACCGCTATGATGAAGGCTATGGCGTGAGCAGAAAGGGAATTGATTTTGCCAAAGAAACAGGAGTCAGACTCATCATCATTCTCGACTGCGGAATCAAGGCAGTAAAAGAAATCGCCTATGCCAAGGAACAGGGGATTGACTTCATCATCTGCGACCATCATGTTCCCGACGAGACGATGCCGCCGGCTGTGGCCATCCTTAACCCGAAACGGCCTGACGATGCCCTATCCGTTCAAGGATCTCTGCGGCTGCGGCGTGGGTTTCAAGTTCATGCAGGCATTCGCCAAGAACAACAACATTCCGTTTTCACGGCTCATCCCCCTACTCGACTTCTGTGCCGTGAGCATTGCCGCCGACCTGGTACCTGTCGTCGACGAAAACCGTATTCTTGCTTTCCACGGACTGAAGCAGCTGAATCAGAACCCGAGTCTCGGGCTGAAAGCCATCATTGACATCTGCGGGCTGAACGGACGCGAACTGTCCATGAGCGACATCATCTTTAAGATAGGACCGCGTATCAATGCCAGCGGACGTATGGAAAACGGCAAGAAGAGTGTCGACCTGCTTGTCGAGCGAGAATACGGAATGGCTTTCCGGCAGGCAAAACACATCGACGAATACAATGAACAGCGGAAGGATGTAGACCGCCAGATGACCGAGGAGGCCAATCAGATTGTGGCACGCCTGGAAAGCCAGAAGCATCAGTCGAGCATCGTGCTCTATGACGAGCACTGGAAGAAAGGTGTCATTGGAATCGTGGCTTCCCGGCTGACTGAAATCTATTTCCGGCCGACGGTAGTGCTGACGCGCGACGAGAACCTTGCAACGGGTTCGGCCCGCAGCGTGGCCGGATTCGATGTATATGCAGCCGTCAAGAGCTGCCGTGACCTGTTGCTGAACTTCGGCGGACATACCTATGCCGCCGGAATGACAATGAAATGGACTGATGTAAAGGAGTTCTGCAGACGTTTCCAGACTTACGTCGAGGAACACATCGAGCCTGAACAGCGTGAAGCCATACTGGATATTGATGCGGTTATCGACTTCAAGGATATTACCAAGAAACTGCACAACGACCTGAAACGCTTTGCCCCGTTCGGACCGGGCAACCCAAAGCCGCTCTTCTGCACGCTGGATGTATATGACTTTGGAACGAGCAAGGTTGTAGGGCGTGAACAGGAACATATCAAACTGGAACTGGTCGATTCCAAATCGAACAATGTCATGAATGGCATTGCTTTCGGGCAGAGTGCGTCAGCACGATACATCAAGTCCAAACGTTCGTTCGATATAGCCTACACCATCGAGGATAATGTTTTCAAACGGGGAGCTGTCCAGCTGCAGATTGAGGACATCAGGCCTACGGACGAAAGTTGACCGATAGAAAAGTCTGCAAAGTAAAGAACAGTCCCAGGGACTGGGAACATTATTCCCAAGTGTTGGGGATAGTGTTTCCGGGTGTCGGGAATAATGTTCCCGACCAGTTGGAATATGATCCAGGAAGAATGGAATAGACAGTTCATAAGCCGGATACGGCTGCTTTTCCGGATTTTTCACACCCTGAGAACTTCTCTGGGATATATCTGCCGGCTTCATTCAGGCGAACGCATAAAGTTCTAAGTTTAATGACCTATCTTGACATTCTTCATCAGTATTGGGGCTATCCTGACTTCCGGGGTATTCAGAAAGAGATTATCGAGAGTATTGGCGCAGGGAAAGATACTCTGGGACTTATGCCGACGGGCGGAGGAAAGTCGCTCACCTTTCCAGATTCCGGCCTTGGCACAGGACGGGGTATGTATAGTCATAACGCCTCTCATCGCCCTGATGAAAGACCAGGTCGATCATCTTCGTCATCAGGGTATTCCGGCGGCAGCCGTCTATTCCGGTATGCACCGTGATGCTATCGTGGCAACATTGGAGAACTGTGTTCTCGGTGGCACCAGGCTGCTTTATATATCACCGGAGCGCATCGGGTCGGACATCTTTCAGGTAAAGCTGCGGCACATGAAGGTCAGCTTCATCACTGTTGACGAAGCCCACTGCATCAGCCAGTGGGGTTATGATTTCCGTCCCTCTTACCTGCAGATTGCTGCCATACGCAGGCTGGTACCCGAAGCACCTGTCCTTGCATTGACGGCAACGGCCACGCCGGAGGTTGTTGATGACATTCAGGAACGTCTGGGATTCAAGGTGAAAAATGTTTTTCCGCATGAGTTTCGAGCGGAAGAACCTTGCCTATGTTGTCCGGCAGACGGAAGACAAGGATGCTGAAATGGTGCATATCCTTCAGTCCGTTCCTCAGACAGCAATCATCTACTGCCGTAGCAGAAAGCGGACAAAGGATGTCGCGCAGAAGCTCACGGAATATGGAATTTCTGCCACATGGTATCATGCCGGGCTGGAGCCTGCCGTCAGGACCAGCGGCAGAACGACTGGCAGAACGACAGAATACGGGTCATAGTTGCGACAAACGCTTTCGGCATGGGAATCGACAAGCCGGATGTGCGGGTGGTTATCCATCTTGACTGCCCAAGTTCTTTGGAGGCCTACTTTCAGGAGGCCGGGCGTGCCGGACGTGACGGCAGGAAGGCGTATGCTGTCTTGCTTTATAATGGGAGTGACAGGCGGACACTGCAGAAGCGTGTTGAGGACACTTTCCCTCCAAAGGAGTATGTCCAGACTGTCTACGAGCATCTGGCTTATTTTTATCAAATAGGTGTAGGCAGCGGTGCCGGATGCACTTTTGAATTTCCGATAGACAGATTCTGTACCACTTTCAAGCATTTCCCTACCCGTGCAAATGCAGCACTCACCTTGCTGCAGCGGGCAGGCTACATAGACTATGAGCAGAATCCTGATACCCAGGCACGCATCCGTTTCCTGCTGAACCGTGACGACCTTTATCGTCTCGATGCGCTCAGCGACAAGGAGAATGAAGTTGTCACGGCACTGCTCAGAAACTATGGCGGCCTGTTCTCAGATTACGGCTATGTGGACGAGAGCTATATTGCCCAGGAGGCGGGACTCGACAGAAACCAGACCTATACGGTACTTGTCAACCTGAGCAAGAAGCGCATCATCAACTTCATTCCCCGAAAGAACACGCCGATAGTCCGATACAGGAGCGACCGTATTGACGGTGCGGACATCGTCCTTGACCGTAGTGTGTATGAAGACCGGAAAGCCCAGTTCGTGAAACGAATCCATTCGGTGATAGACTATGCACAGAACGGCCGTGTCTGTCGTAGCAGACAGTTGCTTAGATATTTTGGTGAAACGAAGTCGGTAGAATGTGGGCAGTGTGATGTATGCCTTTCACATACTGAAACCGAAGACGGTGATGAGCGGAAACTGATCAGGCGACAGCTGCTGACATTGCTGGCTGACGGGAAAAAACACCACATCACGGAAATACGCCGCCTGAACAGTGACTGGGAGCTCACCGGAGACGTGATGCGGGAAATGGTGCTGGAAGAGGACATCCGCATGGAGGGGAGCTTCCTGCTCCGCCCATGCTGATTTTCTCTGTGCAGAGGCAGACGGTTCCGGTATGACACAGACAGATCTTCTCGTACGATGGTCAAAAAAAAGGACGTACGTGTTGTGCGTACGTCCTTTACCGATTAGGATATACAGTTCAAACATGAATGTCCGTCAAAGTTGTTCTGTACTGACAACATTCCTATGAGAACAGTACTCTGCAACGGCAGACTTCAATCTCCTCTCCTCGGGTACAGTCTTTTGTGATTCTTATATTGAAGTCCACTTCCGTATCTCCCTGCTCACGGTAAAAACACAGTCTGTCGCCTTGATGCGACTCTGCAACATAGGCAATCTCGAATCGCCTGACCGTATGCTGCCGGTACCAGTCCAGATTCCATAAGTCCAGGACATGTTCGATGTATTTCACTGAGTTGATATGGCCATTGATATCGACATCATTATAGCAGGTGTCTATTATCCGTATGGGTTCGGCATTAAAAGAAAGTTTCACACGAGATGATTTTGCTATCGGGCAGGGACTTTCCCGGTCGATATACTCATTAATCAGACCGCCGCGTACGGCAGTGATGTCCACAGGCTGGCGCGTCCTCACATCAATCATCGCCCAGATGCTCTTCCCATAGCCATAGACATGACCGGTATCACCTGTTATCTTGAAGTTGCGGCTTGTAAAAAACCTCATTACGTCATCAACCCAAGTCTCTACAAAGAACCTGTCATACGCCTGCGGCATATCCTTCATATCAATTGCCAGCCGGCTCAACACCCATGTCTTATTGACAGTATTGAGATAGTTCATCCCATAACCGCGCTCATTGCTGTGGAAATCAGCTGCATTCAGCAGGTGATTGCCTAAATGTCCCATGAACAGATGATTGGAGAAGTCGCAATGAAACGGCTCTGCCAGGAATTCATATCTCCCTGTTTTTGATAACTTTTCCATCTTGTTTTTCCCTTCTATTTCACATAACCGATGTCCTGTTGCTACGACCGGAGATGTGTGGATATACAACGAAGACCGGGCAATGATATTTTCTCTGGCAGGACGGATATGCTGGCTGTCCTCTTCTACACCTTGAGACATCCTGCTGGAAACAGCTCTTGTTGTCTCCGTCATAGTCTTCAAAAAAGGGATGCATCATAACTGATGCATCCCCGATAACTCTATTCAGTCTGAAGGATATACCTTCTTGAACTGCGTATACTTACTTTACGTAAACAACTGCGAGACGGTTAGAAGTCGTACCCTGTACGCCCTTGCCGGTAGCCTCGTCAACGTTTACGCCACGAGCCTTGAGGTAGTTGGCAACTACGTCAGCACGAGCCTGTGACAGACGGTCGTTGATTTCCTTAGAACCCTCTGGAGAAGCTGTACCGACAACCTGAACGTGAGAGCCTTCCTTGATGTTGTTCAAGCAGACTTAGCGTCGCTTGTAAGAGCATACTTGCCCTGTGCGAATGTTACGAATACGAGGTCGGAAACGGTGAACTCCTTAACGGTCGGAACTTCCTTGACAACCTCCTTGGTGATAACCTCTGGCTTGCGGTTGCGGAGCTCGTTGATCTGTGCGTTCAGAGCGTCAATCTCAGCCTGGTCGCGCGGAGTAACGATTGTGAAGTTGTGGGTACCGTTAGAGTTCTTGAACTTGTAAACGACACCTGCATTCAGCTGTACGAATGAGTTGTTGATGTTGTAAGCTGGCTGACCTGCATTTGAACCTGCCTTGTAGCTGTAGTCAGTAGTATAGTCGACCAATTCTGTTGTTGGAGGTACAGTATTCTTGATTCGAGCAGTCTTCTTGGTAGACTGACCCAGGAAGGCGAAGTTGATAGAAGGCTCAACATATACCTGCCACTGCTTCTCTGAACCGAAGTTGAAAGCGAAATCGAGAGCTGCCTTGGAAGTCATACGGTTACGCTGACCAGAAGTAAGTTCCTTGAAAGCCTTGTCGTTTGTGAACAGATGTGCCCAGCCGAGACCGTAGAGTGCGCTGACCTCGAATACACGTGGCTCACCCTTGTAGCCACCGAACCAGTTGCTCAGGTTTACAGTACCGAGCAGGCTGACGTTTGTAGCACGAACGACAGTACCTGTTGAACCCCAAGGCTTGTTTGAGAAGTATGCGTTACCCTCAACTGCGAGACCGAAAACTGGAGTGAAGTAGCGGCCGACACGGATACCTGCATTAGGATCGAGGTCGCTCAACCACTTGTGACCTGTTGTCTTTGTTGCAACACCACCGTTAATACCTACGTAGATGTTGTCAAATGTCTTGCTTTCTGCAACTGTCTGAGCAGATACAGATGCTGCCATAGAAGCAGCTGCTAACATTAAAACTAACTTTTTCATTTCTCTCTGAATTAATTAATATTTATAATAAAATGTATTGTATCAATGTCTTAAATCGGCTGCAAAGTAATAAAAAAATAATGAAACAACCAAATGTTTTTGAAAAAAAATGTGCACAACACCCCCTGTTGTGAGCAAAAAGAAACCACAAAGATGGAATTACAGGACAATCTGTTACTGTGACGATGGTATCGATCGACATGAAATCGCATAGGCAGTAGTATACGATGTTGCTATGGAGTGAAGCTTTCAATATGTCAGTCCGGAACTTAATTCGGGACAGTAGATCTTTCGTGGGGGTAGACTCATTCTGCTTATAAATAATCTTCTAAAGTTTAGAGTGGCCAGAATGCTGACAATGAGGACAGGATTACCGACTGTTTACTGCAAAAGTTTATTTCTTATTTGCTGTCACTTTTAACATTCTTCAATAATACATTGTTTATCAGTATGTTATGTGTGTTTGCAGAGTGACGGCTGTGACAGGAAAATAATTTCACCGCAGACCAATCACAGGCGCATCTGCCGTGAATGAATGTCAGACTATGTTCTATCCTAAAGTATATTCTTCTGCGGCAGACTCTTTATCAGGAAATTTTTATTCAGAAAACTTACATTCAAACTACTTCTATCCGGTTATAATGCTTAACGTGATCCGTACTAAGTCTTGACACCATGGGTGTACACCCTCGACACCATTCGTGTTTACCCTCGGCACACTGACAGCAAAGAATCAGTGGAGGTAAATGATAATCCCCATTAATTATCTATTGGTCCACTTACTTAGGTGCAGCACAAGAAAAAAGGGACCCGTGGCATCACTGCTAAGGTCCCTCAAACAAATTAGAGAGTTATAAAAAATCAGGTTTTTCTGTTTGACTCTTCAATACCGGTTGCAGGCTTTCAGCTTGACTCTGCAATGCCATGCAGCAGTGCGCACTCTTGATCGCTGCAATGGCAATCAAGGGTCTTCAGCTTGGCTCTGCCAGCCAGACTGTAGATCTTATTCCAGCTTGCTGTTGAAATGATCTTCATACCCTCTTCCACAGCCTGCATATTCAGTGGAATAAGGTTATGATGACGTTCCGGGAGACTCTTGAAGAGAGCTTTCTTCAGTCCGTCGGTACTTACTACAGGACAGACCTTGAGTAATCCGCCCAGAACAATCATATTGAACACCTTGGCATTCTTCATTTCTGCAGCCTTGTCCATTGCGTTGATGCGATAGACTGCAATATCCTTACGTCTCGGAGGACTTATGACACCATAGCCGTCATAAATAAGAATGCCACCCGGTTTCACCTTGGGTTCGAACTTATCCAGTGAAGGCTGGTTCAGGACGATTGCCACATCATACTTGCTGAGGATGGGAGAAGAGATGCGTTCGTCACTTACGATGACCGTCACATTGGCTGTTCCGCCACGCTGTTCCGGTCCATAGGCAGGCATCCAGGTTACCTCCTTTTCTTCCATCAGCCCCGAGTAAGCCAGAATCTTACCCATTGAGAGCACACCCTGGCCGCCGAAACCACTAATTATTATCTCTTTTTTCATTTTACACCTTTTTGTATGTTAAGGAACAGATAATGCATCAAAGATAGTCCCAATGGGGAATATCTTACCTGTTTTCTGCTGACAGCCACCTTCCTATTCCTATAGGCCGGTTGTATCTTTCAGGTCTCCCTTTTGGTATTCCGGGAACATATTTTCCCGCATCCACTCGTTCGCTTTCACCGGAGTGAGCTTCCAGCCACTGTTGCAGGTGGCAACAATCTCTACCAGCGAGCTGCCTTTTCCCTGCATACTTGCTTCGAAGGCCTTGCGAATCGCACGTTTCGCCTTGTTGATTGAAGCGACCGTATCAACACTCTGGCGGGTCACATAGCAAGTACCTTTCAGATGGCTTGCCAGCTCTGTAATGTTCAGATTGTAGCCATGAAGAGCCGGCTCACGGCCATAAGGGCAGGTTGCGGTTTTCTGACCGATAAGCGTAGTGGGTGCCATCTGCCCACCTGTCATGCCATAGATTGCATTGTTGATGAAGATGATCGGAAAGTGCTCACCACGGTTCAGTGCATGGATTGTCTCGGCAGTACCGATACAAGCCAGATCGCCGTCGCCCTGATAAGTGAAGACGAGGCGGTCCGGCCACAGCCTCTTGATACCTGTAGCCACAGCCGGGGCACGTCCATGCGGCGCCTCCTGCCAGTCAATATCAAGATAACGATAAGCGAAGACTGCACATCCCACAGGGCAGACTCCGACCGCCTTGTCGCTCATTCCCATTTCCTCGATTACCTCTGCAACCAACTTATGAACCACACCATGTGAACAACCTGGACAATAATGCATTGTCGTGTCGTTCATCAAGGCAGGCTTCTTATACACCAGATTTTCCGGTGAAATAATCTCATTTGCCATAATACACGTCCTCCCTCATTACTTTATCAACGTTTTCTTGAGTGCCTTGACAATCTCTTCCGGGTCGGGAACGATACCTCCCAGACGGCCGAAATGCTCTACCGGCAATGCTCCGTTGACAGCCAGACGGACATCCTGTACCATCTGACCGGCATTGATTTCGCTCACCAGCACACCTTTTCTTCCCCTTGCAGAGTTCAGCAAGCTGTCTGCTTGGGAAGGGCCAGAGAGTTATCGGACGGAACAGACCGACCTTCAACCCAGCCTCCCGGGCCAGCTCAACGGCTTTCTCTCCGATACGTGCGGCACTGCCGAAACTGACGATTATGTATTCCGCATCGTCACACAGCTGTGCTTCGAAACGCACTTCGTTCTCACATATCTGCCGATACTTCTCCTGTAAGTGGAGGTTTCTCTGTTCCATTACTTCCGGCTTCAATTCCAGAGACGTAATGATATTCGGCGTACGGTCCTGCGTGCGTCCGATAGAGGCCCATGGACATTCCTTTCGGATTTCTTCCTCCGTACGGCGCGGTTTCACCGGCGGGAGAACCACTTTCTCCATCATCTGTCCGATTACGCCATCAGACAGAATCATAGCCGGGTTACGGTATCTGAAAGCCAGTTCAAAGGCCAGATCGACAAAATCGGCCATTTCCTGAACGGAATTCGGAGCCAATACAATCACATTGTAATCACCATTTCCACCGCCACGCGTTGCCTGGAAATAATCGCTCTGACTTGGCTGGATCGTACCAAGGCCAGGGCCTCCGCGCTGTACATTGACAAACACGCCGGGCAGCTCAGCACCGGCCATATAGCTGATGCCTTCCTGCATCAAGGCGACACCAGGTGATGAAGAACTCGTCAGTACCCGTTTCCCGGCACCTGCGCCTCCGTAGATCATGTTGATAGATGCCACCTCGCTCTCAGCCTGCAGGACAACCATGCCGGTTGTCTCCCACGGCTTCAACGCTGCCAGTGTCTCGATTATCTCACTCTGAGGGGTAATGGGATAGCCGAAATAACCGTCTGTACCACAACGGATGGCGGCATGGGCGATGGCCTCGTTCCCCTTCATCAATTTTTACTTCTTGTTCTGCCATAAATTATTCCTCCACTTTCTTGCGATAAACCATAATGCAGCCGTCAGGGCAGACCATTGCACAGGCAGCGCAACCGATACAGGCCTCCGGAACGGCGGCTTCAACATACGGATATCCGTGGACATTCACCTTCTTCTGAGCCAAGGCAATCACATCTTTCGGGCATGCAACGATGCACAACTCGCATCCTTTGCAGCGGTCAGTGTTCACTACGATGGCACCTTTCATCTTGCTCATAGTTTTTGTATTTTAAGGATTGTATGCATCCTTGTTATAGAAGTTGAGAATACTCTCCAGCATCTCTTTTGCCACGACTGCCGGCGAATCGGGATCCAACTCGATGGCCTCCATGTAATTGGCCAAGGCATTCTGCCAGTCTCCCCTCTTCCGGCATTCGTTTCCCAGTTGGAAATATTCTTCGGCTGTCATTTACTTGTAAAATTCTCTCTTGCCCGCAGCAAGCGTATTCTTCATCAGCGAGCAGATAGTCATGGGGCCGACGCCACCCGGTACAGGGGTAATGAAAGAGCAAAGAGGTGCGACCTCGTCGAACTTCACATCACCGTTCAACCGGAAACCGCTCTTGCGGGTTTCATCGGCAACACGTGTAGTACCGACGTCAACGACAACTGCTCCCGGTTTCACCATGTCTGCCGTCACGAAGTCGGGTCTGCCTATAGCGGCAATGATGATATCAGCTTCCCGGCACTCTTTCTTCAGGTCCTTTGAATGGGAGTGGCAGACCGTCACCGTTGCGTCACCGTACTGTTTCTGCATCATCAGCTGTGCCATGGGCTTGCCGACGATGTTGCTGCGGCCGAGAATGACACATTTCCTGCCGGAAGTTTCGATTTTGTAATGTTGCAGGAGCGTCAGGATTCCCAGCGGGGTCGCTGATATGAAGCAGGGAAGGCCGATGGACATACGCCCGACATTGATCGGATGGAATCCGTCAACATCCTTGCGGTAGTCAATAGCCATGATGATTTTCTGCTCGTCGATGTGTTTCGGCAAAGGCAGCTGGACGATAAACCCGTCCACATCCACGTCCTTGTTCAATTTTTCTACGCAGGCCAGAAGCTCCGCTTCGGTAACATCAGCCTCGAAACGGATGAGGGTAGACTTGAATCCGCATTGTTCACATGCAATCACCTTATTCTTCACATAGGTTTCGCTTCCCCCGTCATGCCCCCACCAATATGGCTGCAAGATGAGGTTGCTTTCCACCTGCGGCTACAATAGCCTTCACTTCTCCGGCAATCTCCTGCTTGATGGCAGTAGCGGTTGCCTTTCCGTCGATTAACTGATATTCCATAGTAAAATATTATTTGATAAATAGATTTCCTTTTACAGCTTCGGCATGTTCGGCATACCGGGCATTCCTTTCATGCCTTTCATGCGGCTCATCATGCCTGACATCTTCGAACCGGTGACCATCTTCATCATTTTCCGGGTCTGGTCAAACTGCTTGATCAGGCGGTTCACCTCCTGAAGATTCGTGCCGGATCCTTTGGCAATACGCTGCCGGCGGGAATTGTTCAGCACTTCCGGATTCGTGCGTTCCTTCGGGGTCATACTCTGGATGATGGCCTCAATCCCCTTGAAGGCATTGTCGTCGATGTCCACGTCGCGGATTGCCTTGCCCACACCGGGAATCATCGAAGCGAGGTCTTTCAGATTACCCATTTTCTTGATCTGCTGAATCTGGTTGTAGAAGTCGTTGAAGTCAAACTGGTTCTTCTGGATCTTCTTCTGCAGACGCTTCGCTTCTTCCTCGTCAAACTGCTCCTGCGCACGTTCGACAAGTGAGACTACGTCGCCCATGCCCAGAATGCGGTCGGCCATACGTCCTGGATGGAACACATCTACTGCCTCCATCTTCTCACCTGTACCGATGAACTTGATAGGCTTGGTCACAACGGTACGGATTGAAAGGGCAGCTCCGCCGCGCGTGTCACCGTCGAGCTTTGTGAGGACAACGCCATTGAAGTCCAGACGGTCATTGAACTCCTTGGCCGTATTCACTGCGTCCTGACCCGTCATAGAGTCAACGACAAACAGTGTTTCATCGGGGGTTACATGCTTCTTGAGACTTTCAATCTCATTCATCATGTCCTCATCTACCGCCAGACGGCCGGCGGTATCGATGATTACCACGTCATTGCCCTTGGCCTTGGCCTCGGCGATAGCATGGTCGGCAATCTCGTTCACTGTTTTATTGTCAGGCTCGCTGTAGACGGGCACTCCCACCTGCTCGCCCACCACTTTCAGCTGCTCGATGGCAGCGGGACGATAGACATCACAGGCTACCAGCAGAGGGTGCTTGTGTTCTTTCGTCTTCAACATATTGGCCAGCTTACCAGAGAATGTCGTTTTGCCGGACCCCTGCAGACCACTCATCAGAATGATGGCCGGGCGGTTGACCAGGTTCAGTCCTACGGCTTCACCACCCATCAGCTCCGCCAGCTCGTCATGCACGATCTTGACCATGAGCTGCCCTGGCTTGACGGCGGTCAACACATTCATACCCAGTGCCTTTTTCTTTACCGTATCCGTAAACGACTTGGCTACTTTATAGTTGACATCGGCATCGAGCAGCGCTCTGCGCACGTCCTTGAGGGTTTCTGCTACATTTATCTCTGTTATCTTTCCCTCTCCTTTAAGAATCTTAAAAGAGCGTTCAAGACGATCACTTAAATTTTCAAACATTGCCTTTTAAAGTAAACTCGTTTTATTTCCAACATACAAAGATAGTAAAAAGGAAAATAAAAAAACAAGTCTCATCCTCTTATTTTAAAATATTTTAAAACACACGGCTTGTATTCATGCGCACATAAATAATGTTTGTGCAAGAAAAGCAAGACGCAAGATGTGTTTCTGTCCGCATTATTCGTATCACTTGCATGAATCTGCGGACAGAGGAGGTCCTGAAATTCTACAGGTGCTGCATGGTCTGGTTTCTGCCTGTTGGCAGTCTATGTCCACATGGACTATGCTCGCCTACCGTACACATAAACTCATGCAGCCTGCCCTTGGGAATGATGTTCCCGAGGCCTGGGAACACGCTTCCCGACGGCTGGGACTCCGGTTCCCAACCGGTTGGGAACCGGAAGCCCAGCGGGGCCGTATCAGAAGTTCATACGGTAGCTAAACTGTAGGGACATACACCTCTTCTATCTGCAAAACAGACTATTTATTGGACAGACGAGGGCATCTGTCCCTACTTGGGTATATGACACATTTTCTTTCGGATGTTTCAGTCTTACTGTCTATCCCGGCTTCCGGGATGAAAGCTACACCTGTGCATTGTTAGGGTCGATTTCATCAGCATCGACTTCATCTTTCCCGCGCTTTACGTGTCCTTCAAACGTAACGAAGTAAAAGCCTTTCCGGGGAGTCCATTCCATGCAGAAGAGTTCTGACGGGCCCTTGAATCCGTTGTGTTTGATGGCACGTATCACCCATGACTGCGACCGTTCGCACTGGGCGAGGCTGCTCTCTACGATTTCTCCGTTATTGACCAGCAGGACAGAATAGGAGGTTTCGCCTGGTGAAAGCACGGTGACAGCACCGTTGGCCTCGAACAGCACATCCTCTACATCGAACATGGAGAAGATGCCCTTCTGCCTTAACATCAAGCGGAACTGTTCCATTTCAAGACTGTTGCGTTTGAAATTCTTGAAATTAATGATACCGTTCTTGACCAGGAACACACCCTCTCCTTTTATAAGGTGGCGCAGTAGCGATGAACGCATGGCAAAACGGACAAGCATATTGAAACCGGTCCAGACGGCCAAGGCAAAGATCAGATGCCATATCGTCATATCCGGATTATAAAGCACACCACCGACCAGTGCGCCGATTACGAATGCGCTCACTGTGTCGAGCGGTGTCAGCTGTCCCATCTGTGCCTTTCCTGTTATGCGCAGGAAAGCCAGAATTCCAATCATACCCGTAATAAGCTTTACGGCAATAGCCACATAGGGCTGTAATAAATCAATCATGCTTTTTTTTTTTAAAAATCAGCTATCTGCTTTTATGCTGCAAAATTAGTGTTCCCCTTAATATGTGCAAGGAAACAGGTGAAAAATCCGTTTGGTAAAACTGACCGTAGAAACAATTCTATTAAACAATTCAATTCGCGCATTCTGCAAAAAAGAAGCAAACTTCTTTGCCAGTTGGGAAATAATAAATAACTTCGCATCCGAAAAAACAAGAAGCAAATGGAATACTATATCAGCATTGATAATGAGAAACAAGGTCCCTACAGTCTCCAGGAGCTGGAAGAACGCGGCATTCAGGCAACGACTCTGGTAATGCCGGCTGGCGGCACACGGTGGATTCCTGCCTGGCAGATAGAGGAACTGCGCAGGATTCTGGAGGGTAATGCCTCTACAGAGAATCAGACGGGGACGGAAGGGGTTCCGTTTGTAGAGGCAACCCCTATAGCACAGTCTGCTCCATCGGCAACCGATGTTCCGCCGCAGCCGCTGCAAAAGAGAGGTCATACGGGATGTCTGCCGGGCATCCTGATTACGCTTGTCGTCGTCGCTGCGGTACTGATACTTACCTGTCCGAAGCCCGAACAGCACAAGGAGGTTCTTTCGAGCGTCATTACCGCCACGGTGAACGATGCCGCCAACGACAGTACCAACACTACCGGCAATGAGCTTATTGACAATGCTTTCCGAAGCATCAGTAATGCGTTCGCCGGGAAGGTCGTTGAAGCCGCTGTTGACAATCTCGTGACGGTGGACAACTATGTGGTCTGTTCTCTCGAAAGGTGAACTACAACGGATAGGACTACGTCGTTTCCTTGGGACTTTTAGGACATATCTTTTACGGTTGACGAAGACGACCTTCAGAAGGCGGCAGAGCAGTATTACAAGAAGTCGGAGATAAACGTGAAGGAACAGATCAGGCAGAAAGCACAGAAAATGTTACGGGAGAATGTCGTCGATCCTGCTACGACAGCCATAGAAGGTGTGCTGGGCGGAGCATTGGACGGACTGCTGGATGGTATCGGATTGGGCACAAAACACTCACATTCAGAGGCTGACAGGAAACAACCCGAAGATTCTCTTTAAGGGATTTCCTGCCTGTCAGGATGGAGGCAGAATGATGTCAGGACACATGGTCCCGAGTATCCGAGCTGAAGCCGGGGACACGAGGATATGTTCAAGGCTGGTTTTGGGAACCACCTTTGGAAGGATTTTTTCCTTTTATCCGGCATATTCTGCCCATCGGAAATGGAAAAACATTATAATAAGTTGATTTTTCTGTCCCTGCCTTTTAAAAAGGTTTTCATATATGAAATCAGAAAAATATGTGGACTATTGCTTGTGTGATAAAGAAATAATATGTATTTTTTGCAGTGTGAATTTAAAATGTTTTTTAATATGAAGAAATTACTGTTGATCGGGATAATGTCTTTGTCGGCCATTACCGGCTTTTCCCAGAACACTGCTACAGTCGACAACTTAAAGGAACAGCAGAAAGTACTTAACCTGACTGCAAAATTGAACAAGCTCCAGCTCGATTACGAAAAGGAGAAGGCGAATTACAATGCTCTCAGCGGAAAGGCTGCCAGCGTCAATGCCGACGCAAATGTTGCTACGACTGATTTCATGGCATCCGATCCTGCAAGCACTGTAAAGCAGGCAAAGAATACGGTAAAGAAACTCGAGGAGACGAAAAGCGTCAACAAGAAGTTGGCCAAGAGCCAGAAGAATATGAGCAAGATGGAAAAGAAGATGGCCAAGCTTCAGGCGCAGATTGACGAATTGAACAAAAAGGTTCAGATTATTGACAAATAACATCTTGTGGATAATCCCATTCATGTGGGGACAGGCAACTGTGTCTGTCCTCTTTCGTTTTTTCGGACAGACGAAACGTCTGTCTTTATTTTTGTTTCGGACAGGCTTCATCATTTCAAACAATGAAAAAGAAAACCCTCTTATTTCTGTTATCGGTATTATTCTCTTACCTCCCAGCCTATTCACAGATGCTCTTTTCGGAGAACATGACAATGGATATTGACAGTGCGAAGACCATACAGGGGTCGTTGCAGCCGGTGCTGGATTTCAAGACTGAGAAGGAGAATGTACTCACACTCAAGAATACAGCCAATCTCAATCTACTGATCAGACACAAGCGTGTTGTCAATCTGATCAACAAACTTGAGTTTTCAACCTATGGTAAGAAAGTGACGGTAAGCGGAGGTTACGTACATGTAGAATACCGCTATCTGCTAAGTCGTGCCTTTGAGATTTATCCTTATGCAGAGTCGCAATGGGCTGAGAGCCGCGGTATGGAATATAAGATATCCACGGGCTTGCAGTCACGTTACCGTCTGGTCAACAAGGAGAAGTTCCTGATGTTCGCAGCAGTAGGGCTGTTCTATGAGTTTGAGAAGTGGGATGATCCTACTCCTAATGCAGCTCAACCGCACGCTTACAGCCGTAGTGTCAAGAGTCATCTGTCCGTCAGCTGCAAGCACCATCTGGGTGACCACTGGGAACTGACAACCACAGCGATTCATCAGGCAAAACCTGACAGCTACTTCAAGGCGGCGCGTTTCGGCGGTGCTGTCGACCTGAAATATAACATCACGCCGAAGATCGGCATTAATGGTGCCTACCGTCTCATATATGACACTGCCCCTATCGTCCCTATAAGGAAGACTTACACTACGGTAGAGGCCGGGCTCAACATCGCATTTTAGCGGCTTCACCGATATATGTTCCGGATGTACCGTCCTGTATCAGGCGACGGTGTACTTCATACGGAAAGGGGCGGTATTGCTGTCGGTTTCTTGTGGAGTACAGATTCCTGAGAATGAATTATCCCCGCGAAGATAAAATTATCGTCGCGGGGATAATGCGATTCTGCCGGCAAGGCTTATACGGACTTGTCGAGCGGATTACAGAGCTGTGAAAAGCAGACGGTTATTTTCGTAGCTTTTTAGCAGTTAGTTCAAATAAAAGCAGTATCTTTGTAGCTTGAAGCTATCATAGGATACATGATGAAGGCAAAGAAGACAGACATGGCAACTGAAAAGACAACCACACGGAAGGTCACCCCCCGGAAGCGTGGAGCGAAAGCACAGAAAGCTCCACTGAAAAGCCGTACCATATCGAACGACCTTATCCCCATAGAAGAGGAAACATGGCTTCTGCAGCCCATCGCAGTGACGATGATGCGCCATGACTATTCCCTCATTCAGGTGAGGATTCTGGTGTCTATCGTCGAGAGCCTGCAATCGATTCTGCATGGTATTCTGAACAACAAGCGTGGTTTTCAGCTGGATCTGTTTCCAGACGGATGAACTGGATGAAGACGGGCGTATGCCGATCAAACTCCCTTTCAAGGAGCTGGGGGTTGATCCGAACCACTATCCACAGCTGCGGAATTCGTTGAAGATGCTTGCTTCCATTCCTGTAGAGATACCTTACAAGACAGCTGAAGGAAGAAAGTACACAAAGGCAACCAACCTCTGCGATGTCTATATTCCGGAGGACAGATCCTATAATAAATATGCAATCCTGAAACTCGACCATACTGTTGCCGAGCGTCTCGTCTCATTGGACTTTGGTTATCACCGGCTGGGGAAACAGATTGTCTTTGCCTGCAAGAACCGTTACACACAGCGAATTTATATGTTCATTGAATCCTGGGTAGACAAGGGACGGACCGTCATCAAGACCTTGGAATTCAGAAAGATGCTGCGACTGGAGAACAATTATAAGAAGTTTTCCGACTTCTGCCGCCGTGTCCTTGATCCTGCCATGCAGGAATTGAAGGAGCTTGCCGAGAAAGGGTTCTGTGATTGTTACTTTTGAGTATGAGAAGAAATATGACCGTGGTCAGCGCGGCGGTGAGCCGGACGAACTTGTCTTTGTCATTCATCGGACAAAGGACAAGATGAACTTGCAGTTGCAGGAAATGACCCAGAACCAGCGGCGACAGTTCCAACAGTATCTTGTACAGTATTTCGACTTACACCAGCGAATGCCAAGACAATGTCTGACCGCATTACCGCCGAGACCTATCAGGAAGCTGTACAGAAGCTGATGAGTCTTCGTGACAGATTCACAAAGACTTTCGTAAAAGACAAGGCTGCCTACACTTTCAAGAGCCTTGACGAAATGCTGAAGTCGAAGGAAATTCCCAATACGATAGTAGAAGAGGTGGAATAAAAAATAGGAAGTCCCCCTTGCAGAATAGGAATATTCCTACTTCATATTTGAAACCAAAAGACTATTTTTGTTTCGGATAAAGGATTGAAGTAGTCATTCTAAAGGGTTACAGATATGAAAAAGATGTATTTATACACATTGGCACTGATTTTTACAGGTCTCACACTGACTTCCTGTGGTTCGTTTCTCTCGATAGGTGGAGGCGTCGGAGGTCCTGTTGCTTCGACAGCTACGGTCTACGATGACGGTTATAACGTGGGATACAACAGTACTTATGGCAGAATATCTTACGATGATGCACGCCGTGAAGCCCTGTTCCTTTCAGACAAGATGGCCTACGAGCTCGGATTAACCGACGCACAGTACGAGGCCGTCTATGAGATAAACCTTGATTATCTGCTGAATATGCAAGGGGAGAACTCTCTTTATGGAAACTACTGGGCACGGCGTAACAGCGACCTGTTCTATGTTCTGGATGCCAGACAATATAATTATTATATAGTTGAAGATTATTTCTACCGTCCGGTTTACTGGTATAATGACAGTTACGCTTACAGGGTATATAATCGTTATGCGGACCGTAATCATTTCTATCGCTCTCGTCCGGCAGATTATTTAACCTATCGCGGAGGCCGGAACAGGTATGCCGGCAGTTATTATGAGGGACGCTTTGGTTATCGTCAGCCCCGTCCGGGTATGACGATGGACCGCACAAGGAACAGGCAGGAAGTTTACCGGAATGGCGGTTCATGGAATGCTCAACAGCAAGACAATCGGCACTACAGTTTCGGCAATGCAAGCAGGGACAATGCAAATACGACACCGGACAGGTCGTACAATCAGAGTTTTGGCGGTTCACGGCAACAGACGGATCGTCCGGTCTACCAGTCCCGCCAAAGTTCAACATCAGCTTCGCAGCAGACCGGCAGCAACGGCAGGGCTTCATTCGGGAATGCTTCCCGGCCGTCCATGCCGACCTCGACGGCGAACAGTCAGACACAGTCAATCCCGACACGTTCAAACGTACCGAGCAACAACGGTAGCTTCGGCGGGCACAGATAAGAATAATAAAGGTGCAGAGACGTAGAATAAAGGCACAATAAGCAACATAGAAGATATATGAGGACAACGGATATAAACCGCTCAAGAGTGGCCTCGGCAATGGTCAGGGGCTACTTTCATGCATTCTTCTCCGGCCAGGGCGAAGTTCTGTACCCAGGAAAGAAAAGGCTGGAAGCCAAGGAATACAAGCGGATAGTTGTGGATAACTTTGAGAATTTCTCCAGCCACTTTGTTACAGTTCTTTTCCCGGTCCTTGTCCGTCTGAACTATTCTGATGTAGAAGCTGTGACCGAGGATATGAAGCGGCATCACTTTTCTGGTTCGACTCCCTCAAAAATTCTGCTACGTTATGCCTGTGGAAACAAAAAGCTCTATGAACTGGTGACCACCGAATATCAGAAGCATATGTGCGCCCTGCTTGAAGGTCATCTGCTGTCTGCCGATGCCTATTTTTCAGATTGTCCACCACTGACTGGCGATGACAGTGTTTCTGTCTCTCTGGCCATCCGGTCTCTTGTCCGTGTTCAGATGCAGGCTTATGCTTCAGGGATAACTCTGGCAAAAACGGAGGCGGCCGGACTGCGTCAGGCAACAGTCTATCGTCTGATGTTGTCGGGAATGATGTCACTGCTTCATGAAACGCCGGTCAATCTTGAAGAAGAGAACTTGGAGATGATGTTCAGAAAGGTTGCATTGAACTCTGAAAACTTTGAAACCTTGATGAATGAGATGAATCAGGCATACGAAGACCTTGTTTAGGCAAAGTCCCCGAACCTGTAGATAATTAATGGGGATTATCATTACACCCACATGATTCTTTCCTGTTGGTGTGTCGAGGGTAAACACGAATGGTGTTGAAGGTGTACACCCATGGTGTCAAGGCTCAGTATGGATCACATCAAGCATTATAATCGGATAGAAGCAGTTTTTATGCCCCGATAAAGAGGCTGCCGAAGAATATACTTTAGGATAAGACATAGTCTGACATTCATCCACAGCAGATGCGCTTGTGATTGCTCTGCTGTAAAATTATTTTCCTGTCACTGCCGTCACTCTGTAAATACATACAACATACTAATAAACAATGTGTTATTGAAGGATGTTAAAAGTGACAGCAAATGAGAAATAAACTTTTGCAGTAAACAGTCGGTAATTCTGTCCTCATTGTCAAGTATCCTGACCACTCTAAACTTTAGAAGATTTTTTATAAGTAGAATGAGGCTTCCTCACGAAAGATCTACTGTCCCGAAATTCCTTTTATTTTACCGAGACCTGTACCCTCGCCTTCCTGTTACAACCTGACAGGCTCAATATAGATGAGGCAGAATGACTGTATGAGACAAGGGACGCACCCAAATCCATAATTCAAGTGCGTCCCTTTACTCAATAAGGTAAATATTCAAACACGAAAAACAACTTCTCAGTTGTACCAGATCTCACCACCAAGTAGCTGGTGTACGTCAGTGCGTTCTTGATTGTTCTGATTTTCGAAATCATACTCATCGAAGAATTCCAAGGTCTTAGTTTCCTTCATTTTAATTCCCTCCTGTAAATTAGACTAATTAGTAATTATATTACGCTCTTTGTTAAATGACTGATACAAAGATAGGTAAAATAAAGAGAAAAAGCAAGAATGAGGCCGTTTGTCAATCTCTTTTTAAATATTTTTTACCTCAATAGAGGCTTTTCTGTTGTGTTTTATGCAATTTTTATCAAACACGACTTTAACCCCACTTACTTTGTGAAGCAAATGGGGTTCTCAACCAAATCAACAAAAACCAATCTAAATTACCAATCTCACATGACTAAGACAAGCTCATGAAAAGCCAGATGTACATAACATCAATCATCCTTTCTCATACTCGTCCTGTCATGACTATCCTGAACAATCTGTCTTTTCGATACTGCAAATTTACGAATTTAGGCATACAGATTATATCAGAAAAGGATAATTTTCAGCAAAAGCAATGAGCAAACGATTGCACATACTGCTGTTTATGCAAATTGTTCTCGATTGCTGACGGATGTTGAAGACGTACGGTCAGTACCAAGCATAGGTCAATACATACGCCGGAGTGACTTCACGTCTGAAATCAATTGTAATGTTATGCTTCAGGTTTGTCATCTTTCCTGATATCGGGTCAATCTTCATTCCCTGATATCCAAGATGTTCGGAAGAAAAGAGTTTATACATGGTCTCCTTGGCACACCAGGCGGTAAGCAGTTGTTCCTGACTTGTAAAAGATTCGTCTTTCCTGAGAAATCGCCCTGCAATACGTCTGACACGGTCGGAGACATACTCTACATCAATTCCTACCTCGTGGTCGTGCGAGAGGATGACAGCCACGTAGCCGATGGTATGAGAGATACTGATGTGACAATCATCTATCAGCGGCTTACCGTCTTCGTTGTGCCTGATTACAGGTTCATAGCCCAGAATCGCTTTCAGAAGACGGCGTTCGCCATCCACTTCCGCCTGTCTCCCCTTCTCTATCTCAAGCAGTCCGATGCGCACCTTTCCGCCCGCATCACTTTTTATTCTCATCACAGACCGTCACTTTCACTTTGCTGATTCTGCGCTCATCTATAGCCAGAATCTCGAACTTATATCTCTTGTAAACCAGCACCTCATGTACCGCAGGGAAATCCCCCTTGATTTCCAACAGCAGACCAGCCAGTGTATCAGCATCGCCCCCTATATCATCAAACTCATCATCAGGGAGAGAAAGAATCTTTGTAAAATCGTTCAGCAGTGTCTTTCCCTCAAAGATATATGTGTTGACTCCCAGGCGTGTATAGTTGCGCTGCTCTTCATCATATTCGTCGTTGATTTCGCCGACAATCTCCTCGAGAATGTCCTCCAGTGTCACGATTCCACTCGTTCCCCGAACTCATCCACGACGACGGCGATGTGTACCTTGTTTTCTTGAAAGTCACGCAGCAGGTCATCAATCTTCTTTGTTTCCGGAACGAAATAAGGTGGACGAATCAGACTCTGCCATCTGAAATTCATCGGTTTGGACAGATGAGGCAGAAGATCCTTGATGTAAAGGATGCCTCGGATGTTGTCCTGGTTGTCCTGATAGACGGGGATTCGCGAATAGTTGTTTTCAACAATGCACTTCAGTACATCCTCGTAAGAGCAGCGGATGTCCAGGTCAACGAGGTCCTGTCGCGAGGTCATCACTTCCTTGGCAGTCTCATCGCCAAAACGGATAATTCCTTGAAGCATACTCTGCTCGTCCTTTATATCGCTTTTATCGGTCAGCTCCAGGGCCTGCTCAAGATCGTCAACAGACAGCTGGCGGTTCTCCTTCTGAACCACCTTCTCGGCAAAAGGCACCGCTCTTCAGCAGTACTGTCTCTATCGGCCAGAAAAACCGACGGAAGAAGACTATCCCCTTCACGCCCTTACGGCAGAATGCCAGTGGATTTGCCCTGCTGTAGACTTTCGGTACGATCTCGCCGAAAAGCAGCAGGATAAACGTCAAAAGAATTGTAACACAGAGGAACTGCAGCCACTCTGTCTTGAAATCGAACAGACTGTCGAAGATGTGGTTGCACAGCATGATGATGGCCACATTGACGAGATTGTTCGTAATGAGAATCGTCGCCAGCGTGCGTTCGCTGTCTTCCCTGAGCTGCTGGATAAGCCGGTCCGAAGGGTTCTTGTCCGGATCCAATGCTTCTGCATCTGCCGGAGATAGACTGAAAAAGCTATCTCTGAAGCACTGGCGAAAGCGGAAAGCAGCAGGAGACATACAGCAAAACAGGATTGCAATGACAACACTGAAATCAATTGGATTGATGCTGATGTAAGAAGAAATATCTACTAAAAATATCCATTAAAACGGTAATTTAGAATTTTCTGCGGATCCGGCAGAACCGTCTTCCGTCTTTTCTCCAGACTTGTTTCCTTCTTTACGGGGTGAGGCCAGCCACTCCAGATTCTCTCCGAAGATTTCGGTAATGTAACTGCGCTGTCCTTTTCTGTCGTCAACCGATCGATACCGTATACGCCCCTCTATGTAAAGTTTATCCCCTTTATGAATGTATTTCTCGGCGTATTTTGCCAGCGACCTGAACAGGACAATGTTATGCCAGTACGTATGGTCGGACACTGATGTGCCGTCCGGAAGCGTGTAACCACGTTCTGTCGTTGCCAATGTGAAAGAAGCTACACACTGGTCGGCCTCATAATACCGTATCTCCGGGTCACGGCCTACATTGCCGATCAACATCACCTTATTCATCAGAAACCGATAACAAAAAGGTATATGGAATTTACTTCCACATACCTAAATACTTGAACCTGAAGTTCTTTCCCTTTGCCGACGGGAACTGGCTGCGGTTGTCAACCCTGTCTTTCAGGTACTCCACGATGCGGTTATAGCAATCCCATCCTGACAAAGCCTTGCAGCGTGCCACGAAGTGGGTGTCACGGTACTCATGCTTGCCGGAAGCCGGAATAAGAACGACACGCTTGAAGTCCAGCTCGCCTTCATACCATCCTTCACGCTCCTCATTGAGATGCATGATGGCGGGATTTTCCTTGCGTGACATCCCGTCACCAGCGGGCCGGAGTGCCTTCTTCTGCTTGAAATCCATCATATTCGCAGCTTCGGTCTTGATAACTATGAAATAGACGCGAGGGCGTACTTTATAACGTTTCGGATAGAACACGTCATTCGATGCATAGTTCCTGATGTCATCTTCCAGTTCCGGGGTAAGCTGAATATCCGGAATGGAACTGAGAAAATCTAAAGCCTCGTCAACATTATGTACTAATACTTCATTGTCGAAATATCGAAGATATAAATTCATAAAGAAAATGCTATGTATGTTTCTCCCTTTTTAAAAAGAGCGGCAAACGAGACTCGAACTCGCGACCCCGACCTTGGCAAGGTCGTGCTCTACCAACTGAGCTATTGCCGCATCGGATGTAAGTAACAACTTACGATGAACGATTTATGTGAAGAGGAGGAGACTCGAACTCCCACGAAACAATTTTCACTACCCCCTCAAAGTAGCGCGTCTACCAATTCCGCCACCTCTCCAACATATTTCTGACATTCTGAAAACATTGTGCCCAGAACAGGACTCGAACCTGCACGTCGTAAAACACACGCACCTGAAACGTGCGCGTCTACCAATTCCGCCACCTGGGCATGATGCTGGAAGTAAACTTCCATATTATGTATTTCAGAATGTCAAAGAGCGGCAAACGAGACTCGAACTCGCGACCCCGACCTTGGCAAGGTCGTGCTCTACCAACTGAGCTATTGCCGCATTTTTAACGTCTCCCTTTCTCTAAAGAGTTAGACTTAGGTCGGGGCGACAGGATTCGAACCTGCGGCCGCCTGGTCCCAAACCAGGAGCGCTACCGGGCTGCGCTACACCCCGTCGCTTTTTCCCAAATGAGTGAACTCATTTCTGAATTGCGAGTGCAAAGGTAGTGCTTATTTCTGATACCGCCAAACTTTTTCGCTTCTTTTTTT